>Ga0214923_10003884_pt1 | contig 18486 bp, 18 predicted proteins | sample LL1510_MetaG_FD_177993 | JGI IMG/M metagenome (GOLD analysis project Ga0214923, IMG submission 177993) | Freshwater microbial communities from Lake Lanier, Atlanta, Georgia, United States - LL-1510 | ecosystem: Environmental > Aquatic > Freshwater > Lake | place: USA: Georgia | collected... | reverse complement strand
GCCAGTGGTTGTTGTACCAGTGGTTGTTGTACCAGTGGTGGTTGTGCTAGTGGTAGTTGTCCCAGTAGTGGTTGTGCTAGTGGTAGTTGTTCCAGTGGTGGTTGTGCTAGTGGTAGTTGTCCCAGTAGTGGTTGTACCAGTGGTGGTTGTGCCAGTACCAGTAGTGGTTGTACCAGTGGTGGTTGTTGTTGTTGTTTGAGGAATACAAGAACATAAGTTACAGTCAAATATAAATCCTTCCTGACATTCTATAATTTGATCTAAAATATTTCCAGTACAATTAAAAACATTACATGGTGATTGAGTTGTTGTAGTTGCGGTTGTTGTTGTGGATGTAGTTGTTGGATTACCAGTGGTTGTTGGACCTTCAGTGGTGGTAGTAGCTGTCGTAGTAGTTGCGGTAGTAGTTGTACCAGTTGTTGTTGTGCCAGTAGTAGTTGGTGGCGGCTGAGTTGTTAAATCTGTACACTGAGTAATTGTCAAGGTATATGTTTGTGTTTTTGGGGTAAATCTATTTGCTGGATCTTCTATTGAAATGGTTATAGAATATACTCCAACTGGTGGTTCTTGAATTAAGTATAAATCTTTACCTATTATAGTAAAATAATTAGAGTTTATACCACTAACTTTAGTTATAAAGCGTCCACAGTAATCATTAGATATTTTTAGTTCTGCAACTTTTAGTAAAATAGTATTCATATTTTATTCTGTTATTGAATAATTGGTAAATGATACTTGTGTCCAAGGTCCAGCGAGTGTATCATCAATTGCTTGTAATCTAATTCTAACATCATATGTTATATTGGTAGAAAAATACTCACGTAAAGTCCACAAATTTGCACACCCATATGGACAAGATAGTTTTAATGAAAACAAACCAAAACCAACACTTCCATATAATAATGAATTCCAAGTAGTAGGTTCGCTGGCAACTTTATATTGTAAATCTATTCCAAATTCAGTTCTTAGTTGATTAATATATCCAGCATTTTTTAATGCTGGAATACTATCTAGTGTATTTGGATCTGCATCGTCACCATAAGCTGCTGTATCTATATTGATATCTCCATATTCGTATGGGCTATATATATTAAGACTTATAACTGGCATTGATGGTTGCGGGGCAATAGTTGTTGACGTTGTTGGTGTAGTTGTGGTAGATGTTGTTGTTATATTATTATTACAAAAACCAATTTTTGTGAGATTACCATTACCGGATAAAATTCTTATATTATTTCCAACAGTACCAGCTACACATAAATCTTTATTATTATATATTAATTCATTTATAAATACTCCAGACTGACAAGGTTGATATCTTACAATTGCACTATTACTATTTGGTGTTGGAGATACACAGTCAAAATCTAATTCTATTTCTTGATATTCAAAAATAAAACTATATAAAGTACAATTATTAATATTATTGGTAATTACTAGTGGAGGCAAGGTTGTTGACGTTGTAGATGTTGTAACAGAAAAATTAGATGGACATGGGTATCCACTAATTGGAATATTAATATATTGACTAATTGGATCGCTAGTTGTAGGTGGGGCGCTAGTCGTAGAAGTAGAAGTGTTTAGTATATTACTAAAAGATATAAATGGACTAGGTTGTTGAATACAACGTAATGGCCTTCCCATAACCTGTCCTCTTTTATGGATTACAACTGTTACAAACTAAAGCTTGTGAGCTTACCCATATTGGTCTGTATTCTCCATTAATATATATAGCAATTACATAATCATCTTTGTTAATTTTTAACAGTGTATCTCTATTTATTATTGTTTTATTTGTACTAGATGACCAGTTTATTCCCTTACTAGCAATTGTTCCAACTGTTGGATTGTTTGATGAAGAAGGTGGATTTACATTAGTGAGAGCTATTCCTTCAATAAATAAGTTATTAACTCTATTATTAAGTGTTATTCCACTACTTTCTAAATCATCAATTATATTTATTTGTGAGGCTGAATTTAATGTTGTGCCATCGCTAAAACATATATTATTTAGTAATTTAATATTTCCATTAATCTGTACATATGGCAACCCACTACATGCATAGTTTCCAGATCCACTTGATGGAACGCTATAATCAAAAGTAACTAATGTATGACTACCGCTAGGAGTTGCAAAATTAACGTTTAATCTTTCAGATGGATATAGATTATTAGTTTGATTATATAATTCTATGCTATTATGTCTTACTTTGAGATAATTAGTATTTGTTAAATCATTAACTTGTAACAATCCACTATTTGGAAGAGAAAATATTTTATCTGATGAACTTGGGCCAATAGCGCCACTAATTAAAATATTTGATGAATATCCAAGTAAAAACTTATAATTGTCATTATAGTTTGAGCTTATGCCATTTCCAATAATAATATTTTTGCTAATATATCCACTACAATGAGTTATCGTTGATGTTCCAAGAATTAAATTATTATCACCACTTGTTAAAGTTTCTGCCGAGTATGCTCCAAGTATTACATTATTATAACCATTATTAATTCCGCTACCGGCTTGAAAGCCAATAACTGTGTTTCTATCACCACTAGCTAAATTATATAATGCATATGTTCCATATGCTGTATTTCCTAATCTACTATTAACAAAAGATAATCTTGTTTTTGGACAATTAACTCCACCAAAAGTATTACCACCATATACATCTATATTAGTATAATTTTCAGAATATATAAGTGATCCATCAAGTACATCGTATTTATTTTGACTTAATGGATGTATATATCCACTAGCATCCATAAACATTAATGCATGACTTTGGTTAGCATATTCTTTGTTTACTTTAGTATTATATATTTTGCCATAACCAGAAGTTGCTACTAAAGCAGGATTTACTGTTTTAAATGAGTCGTCTATCAAGCTTATTGCTGCTTGTGGAAAACCGCTAGCGCCAATAGTTAATGTAGCGTTTAAATTACCACTAGAAAATAGTCCAGCTAAAAATGGAGTATATCTAAATATATTTAGTTTACCAGAATCTTGATATAAATTAAGATCTACAATGCCGCTATCGTGATAATATATTGTTTCATATCCATCTTGAAGACAGTTAGATCCTCCAAGTAATTGTAGTGCGCTATGAACACCGCTAGAAACATTTTCAGCAGTAATTCTAGCAACAGCATTATCCTTACTTCTTATGTTAAGAATTGTTTTTGGAAATAAATTATCGCCGCCCGAATCAAAATTATTTATTCCAAATACACCACCATTTGGATCATCTTTCATTAGTGTTATATTATTAACACCATCTGATGTATTATTAAAAGATCTAATTATAAATCTATCAGATAGACCACCAACATAAGAAATATCTGAATCGTCATAATACTTTAATTCAAATCCTCTAAGTTTATCTTTATTATTATTAAGTGAATCTTTATTTCTAACTTTTAATCCATTAATAAATTTTTGACTAATGTCTACGCCAGAATCTAAAGCGCCAAGTGTAAAATTATATTCTCCACATGTTCCGCTAGATTTAATAAAGTTTATTTGACCAAGACCAGCTATATTTCCACTGGTTGGATTTACTAGCGGTGGAATGATGCTTTCTCTAGAAAGATAAACATTTTCTTTATTTATAAATAATCCATACCCACTTGGATCTGTAACTAAAGATAATTTACTATCTCCAATAACTCTTTCTGTTTTTAAGTGATTGCCAGAAGCTAAATGTAAACTAATGTTACTATACCAATTTGATTTAGCATATATATTATATGATTCTAAATTTATAACATCATTTCCGCTTGGCCTAAATGTAAGTTCATAATCTCTTAAGTAGTTAGTTCCACTTGCTTTAACTATTATGCCTGCATAAATTAAATTCGCATCATTTAAATAGCCGCAACCATTAGAAGAAGAACATGTTCCACTAGATGCTAAATATAAAGTTTTGCATTCATAATCACATTCGGAAATAGTATTTCTAACATAGTTTTCTATATAAGCAGTTCCACTTACATATAAATCAAAAAAATGACCAGAGTTCCATCTATTAGAAGTAGAACCTAAAGAATATGTAATATCTACAGATGGTAATAAAGAATTATTAGTAACAAAAGATCCATTATTATAAGAATATGTTAAAGATTTTCCACTTGGCATTTGTATGCCATTTGATAGAAAAATATTTCTAAATCTATAATTATTTGATCCAACATCATCTATAGAGGATAAATATGGACCAATACCGCCACTAACCTGTAGTGTAGATCCAGTATGTAATGTTGGTACTGCAATACCTAGTTTAAGATTATTACTACTAAGATCACCATATAATAATGGTATTAATCCAGAACCAAGTGGATTAGCACAAATATAATCTGATTCAACTGGATGTGATGCTACAAATAATTTATAATTTGTATCTCTAGAAACATAGTAACCAGCACTATGACCAATAGCTATATTAAAATTACCAACCTTATTATTGATTAATGTATTATTTCCAAGGCCAACATTACCATTGCCAGTTGTGTTTCCACCAAGGGCATTAACACCAAGTGCAGTATTTGATTCACCATAAATATTACAATTTAAAGACTGAGATCCTATTGCAGTATTTTTTACGCCTTGATAATTTGATTTTAGTGCGGCATAGCCAAATGCAGAATTGTCAACACTAAAATAACCATCTAAATTTAACTTTTCTAATGTTCTTTCTCCAGCCTTAACCGATCTAGTGGCTGGAGTAGAAAAATTTAAAGCATTAAGATTATTATCATCTGTCAATAGATGAACAGAATCAATAAGATCAATTAAATTATGACGAACATCATATGGTGATATTAACCCATCACCATTATCAACTATTTCATTGTTTATATTTGCAATTAGCTGACTTTTTGGAATTATCATCTATTTGCTTTCTTATTTAAGGCTGATTTCTAACGAATTACTGTCAAATTTAATGTTATCTCCTGTATATACTATTCTAGGATTTTCTAATTGTGCATACATTAATAAATTGCCAGAACCATAAGTGGCACTATCTAATATGGCTACACCAGAAACCCAACCCCAATCACGTAGTGCTGTGTTAAATAAAAATTGTGTTGTGTTTTTAATGAAACCATTTCCTTCGTACAAAGGATAACCCGGATCTGTTTGTGATCCACTTACATCTATAGATACTGGAGCATAAAAAGTAACGCCGGGATATGTTTTTGAAAATGTATAAGATTGCGTGGCACCGTTTTGATCAGCAGCTTCAGCAGAAGCTTGAGATAAATATAGTGGATAAAAATAACCACTATGACTTACTTCTGTGCTAAAAACAGAGTATGCGGTTGTGTCATCTACACCAACAGATGCCCAAATACTAGTACCAGTGGCCGCTGGACTTCCAAGATTTAATCTTTGATAATTTGTTGTGACAAAGTTTTGACCTAAAGCAATACCAGATGGTAGTTCTGGAATTGTAGCGCCAGTGTCATTATCTTTTGGAACGCCACTAGTTAAAGCAATTGAAATTGTTGTTGGTTTAGAAAATGTGGTATTTCTAAAAATATGATTTAGAATACCAGACTCAAGATAGTCAGATAATGCGGCCATATTTTTCTCCTAAAGTAGAATCCTAGCTAGTATCTACACTATTATACACAAAAAAAGCCACCCCCGGTTATTGAGGGTGGCTTTAATTGTTACTAGGAAAAATCTATGTCAGAATGAACCTAGAATTACACGACGATTGTCGAGAACACCAAAGCCAAGCTCGGCCCAACCATAATAGCCAGCACGCTGCTGACGATGTAGTGTTGGATCTTCAAATACTTGAAGCTGCTGCTTAACTGGCATTACGAAACTATCGTTGGTTGACTGATCAAGACCAATAACGATTTCAAGGTCACTGGCCTGAACAGCACCAGAAAGTTCTACTGTGAAGAAGTTCTGATACTCTTGACCTTCACCAAGTTCGTCTAGGTCATGAAGGTTAACACCGAAGATGCGAGTAATTGGAGCGCCGCCTTCTGTAGCGGTGTAGATCTCACGACGAGTTACTTCGTCAACTTGATCAAGACCCCAGTTGCGAACATCTTCTAGGGCTTCTGGTGAAACGTAGAGGTCTGTTAGACGACCACGACCAACCGAAGCACTATTACCACCCGAATTACGACGCATGACTGTCTGCATAAGAGAAACTAATCTCTTTGAGAAAAGACCTGCTGTTGCATCACCGTCGAAAACTAGGATGTTTCGGTCAACACCAGCAGCTAATAGTGTGTGCCAACCGTCATCATTCATCTTCTTAACGAAACCGGCTTCCATGACTTGCATGGCACGACCAACGATGTCCCAACGTGCTTCACGGGCATATCGTAGAAGATAATCTACAGATGATGCAACGCTATATGTTGGAATCATCACATAGTCACCCTCAACTGTACGCTCTGGAATTCTACCATGACCGGGATTGGTGTAAGCAACATGCTCACCCTCAAGGCCGGGACTGATAAGATCAAGAGGATACTCGGTTGTTGCGCCGGGTTCTACGTTGATGGTTTCGAAAATAGTACCAAGGATGTTACCAACAAGAACACCCTTACGAAGTGGAAGCTCAAGAGCTTTTGCAAACTCTCTTTGTGCAGCCGAAGCTACATTGATATCGCTATCACCTGACTTGCGTAGGAGAGCGATAAATTCATCACTGGGTCTAGTATTTAATGGCATGTTAAATTCTCCTTTTAGTTTAGTCAGGGAAGATTTACTTCTACTTTGGCATAACCGTCTTCATCTTTCGATGAAAGGAAACGGCCAACCTGTAATACGCCCGAACTGCCGGGTGAATCCTTACGGAAATTACCAGCAGTTACGTGGCAAGCATAAGCAGGATCACCAGCGGCTGGATCACCAGTAATGTTGTTTGTTACAACATAACCCTTACGGAGAACCGTAACCTTGCCACCCTTCTGTACTTCATTCTTATGTTGATTAAGATGAGTACGAGTAAGATCCTTATTAACAACGTCGTTTAGTAGAACACCTACTGGACGACTAGTTGCGGTAACCTGTGTATACTTCACAAGATTAACGCCTTGATCCATTGCTGCTCCAGAACCGGCAGTTGTGTCATGAACAACGACACCACCGCGAGTTGCTGTACCAGCATTGTAAAAGAAACTGATATCAGTCTGTAATTCGTATCTATCTGATTTTAGGGCCATAATTTATTTCTCCTTGTTAATTCACTTACGAAGTACGTTTTCAGAAATCCACTGTGCTACACTAGCTCTTGTGGATTCTAACTCATCGTGATCGTCTGAAGCATCGACTAAGGCAGCTTCTGAAGTTTGTAAACCCTCAAGTAGTTCTGGTGTAACTTCTGTTTCAGAAGCTTCAGCAACTTCTACTTGAGCATTTTTCTTCATCATCATTTCTTTGTCTTTCATTTCTTCTTTCTTTTCCATATCCTTTGCCATCTTCTTCTTATACATGGCAACGATGGATTCGAAAGCTTCATCTTCTAATGAATCATAAAGATTTAATGACTCTTCGGCTTCTGCTTCATCAAAGCCAGCCTTGACTAACATATCTTTACGACCACGATTGCGTTCCATTTTCTTCATATCTGTCATCGCAGCTTGAAGACTAGTAAACTGTTCTTCTTTAGCCTCGACTGTAGCATGAAGATCTGAAATAGTTTGATTAAGTGAAGCTACTTGCTCTTCTAAGTCCTTGATTTGACTCATCTGAGAAGCAACTTTAGCTTCAAAACCAGCTATAGTTTCAGCATATTCTTTATCCTTTGCGACTTCTATCTGCGCACGAATAGCCTTGTTTTCTTCCTTTGCAGAAGCAAGCTCGCTACGAACGTCGGCTAGCTGCTTCTCTAAAACAGTAGAATCAGACATGTTTTTTTCTCCTAAAGTAACATTACTAAGTAAACTTGTCTCACGAACAGAGAAAGCTTTGCTAGCATCAAGAATAATACTTCTTGGATTAGCTGGTTTGGCAACTAGCCCCTTACCAGAAAAAGAAATATCTCTTAATGATCTACCAATCTTATAGCCTTCATACTCTCCTGTACCGCCATAAGCTCTTAAATGCTTAGTTAAGAATGATGAATCGTCGTTTCTGGCAACAATCTTAGAGTTGCCACTACGATCAACAACAGCATAATCGAAACCAGCAAATAAACATTCCATCGAAACAAACCATTTACCTTCTTCTATCTCTTGTATTATTTTATTCATTCGCTGACGATTTTCAGCGTTTGTCCAACTATTATATAAAACGGCTTCTGTTATTATATCAAATTGATCTGGAGCTTCGGTATCTTCTGTTATAACAAGTCCGCTTTTATCAACAACATAACTACCAGTAATATGTCCTATTATGTCGTTTTCATTATGCATGAAATTAAATTGTTTATCTTCTGGAGTATTTCTTGCCGCCCATGTTTGTTCTGGTGCAAAAACGTCATCATTTTTATTCCATCCAGTAGATACTAGTATAGACTTAATATAGTATAAATCTATTTGTTTTGGATTAGCACTTGATGCTTTAATTTTTTCAACATGAGCAATAGATTCATTCAATGTTGGTTCAGATATTAGCGCTGGTGAGCAATATGCAATAGACGCATTTGACTGAACAGCTTCAGCCACACCGTCTATAATTTCATAATTAAATATTTTCATATTTTATGTACTTTGTGTACTACCTCTCAAAATTTGTATACACAATTTTTTACTTTTTAAGTATTTTAGGAGGTTTTGTACTCAATAAATAATCCAATAATATATTTTCTATAATTATCTATCGTGGTATCTTCTATATTAATATTTTTATCATCAATCATTTGTGCAAACGATTTTGGCGTTTTTTTACAATTTTTTAATATATCAAAAATTAAATTATTAGAAATATCTTGTAATACATCTATATTAGTAAATACATCTAACTTGAGAGTCTCTAACTCCATAACTTCAGACTTAATTAATTGTCTAACATTTTTCTTTTTATGAGTGTTTAAATATGCGCTAGTGAGTGTTTCCGATATTTGTGACCAAGCCTTATCAGCCCAAACAAACAATTCTGCAACGCCGGGAGTAGATTTTGGCTTTACTGACCTTGATTGTCTTGGTTCTGAGTCTTGAGTAAATTTTGGTCTACCATTTGGATTTGGTGGACTTGGTTGATTAGGTTGACCAGATGGTGCTGAAATTGGCGCAGTTAATGGATCAATACTACTTTCAAGACCAACATCTTCTGGAGTGACCTTTCCAGTTTGTAAAGCAATACGCTCAAGATTTTGCTTATGTTTTGGATCATGAAATGGACCAGCCTTTGGTATTTCTTCTCTATTTTTATTTTCACGTTTAATACGAATATTTTCAATTTGTGGAATTTCTTTAAATCTTTCAAGAAGCGTTTCGTGGCTAATAATATCTCTATCTGCCAATTGAATGAGAAGATTTTTCTCTGCCGCCTCATCTGATAATGTCATTTGGTCAAATTGTATGTGGGCCTTATATCTAAAACCCATAGCCTTTCTAACTATTTCTATTTCTCTTTCCCAAAACTGTATAAGTAAATCTCTTCCATATTGTAATCTTTCTACTAAAGTTTTGAGAGATATAAAATTATTTGTAAACCCACCGCCATTCGTTGCCATACCAGTTAATGTTGGTGGAACACCTAGACCAGCATAAATACTATTAAGAACAGAGTTATACTTTTCTGAGCCAAGGAACTTATATACTTCACTACTAGACTCCTTAAAACTTAATTCTGGACCCCAAACTAGTTCCATTGTGCCTCCACCAACGTTACTAGATAATATATCTCTTAATTTATTAATCGCGCTTTTATTTGGTAAAATTTTATATTCAAGATTGCCCAATGTCCATAATCTAATATTTGAAATTGCTCCATCTAATGCCGATAAATCTGCTAATCTCATTTTTTCAAGCATGATAATATCGTCTAATATCGCATAAATCATTGGATTGGCCCACTGTCTCCAATCATCCTTTTTATAATGAAATACAGATAATCTATCTGATTCTAGTGGTATATCTTTTTGTCCTTGTTTTAGACTTTTCTTAATAACAGGTGGTAGTGTTTCTAATACATGGTTTGGAATATCGCCACTTGTAAATTTATCAAAAAAACTATTTGTAGTAATTGTGTAATTATTCATTCCCATAAATAAAGACATATTTCCATCCTTTAACTTTATTGTTAGAGGATTAAAGAAATTATATCGCCAAGGAATTTGATTTTTGACCATATTAGGAACTTCTACGCGAATATCTTTAGATAATGCCTTCATGTAATTATTTAACTGTGGAGTAACGTTTGCGTAGCTTCTATATATAATAACGTTTCCACATTTATATAAATTATTTAAGAATCTTTCTGATCTTTCTTTTCCATGAACGCTCTTAAACCATTGTTGATAAAACTTTTCTACGCTTTTATTTTGATGTACAATATTTATTCCTTGACTACCAAAGTCGCCCATGAGATCAATTATATTTCTAATAATTCCAACCTTATCATATGCATCCATGCACATTTTAATGATTTGTCGTTGTTGCTGTGGAACAGCCTCGTTTGGTCTAAATGCGTAATAATCGTTATGACCAAAGTATGGCCTGACAGAACGATTTGGTTCAATATCTATGAAGTGACGATATGAGCTTCCTTGGCTTTTGCTAAGACCACTATAAGAATCAATATTATCAGAAAACTTTGACATAGCATCTGCTCTACTTTGAGCATTATTGTCATCCCACGTAATCATGTCATCGTCATTCATATTGTTTTCTCTTTAATTGTAATGTTAATTGGATTGTACAAATATTAATACACATCTTTCATATTTTCTGTAAACCAGCTTGGTCCAGAATAATATTTTTCATTTTGTTCTTTTTGGTGATAACCGCCAGCAGCAAAGCCACCATAGAATTGATAAATTTCTTGCTCTGGCTTTCGCTGTAGCGTTCTAGCCGCCATATTAGCCATCAGTAAGGCAGAATATCGGTCCTTTCTCATCTTTTTCTTTTTTCCAGTACCGACAATTACTTCTGGAGTATCCCACCTATCTCTACCATTAGATGTTTGTGTCATTTGTATCATTGATAATTCATCTTTTAATTCTTCTATTTCAAATACGCATTCTTCTAAAGTATCATACATTCTATTTTTAATCATATCCTCTGAAGAAGATAAACCAATACTTAATGCATCAAAAAATGGAAATATTAAAACTTTATCTTCAAAATCTTTTCTCATGCCATGATTTGCTTCAGCCAACCATTCATGTTTAGCAAATTGACACATCTCTAAAATATGTAAGCCTCTTTCTCCATCGGTATCTTTTGGCTTATCATCTTCTATTATAGGCCAAATTGGTAACTCTCCACTCTTTAATTTATCATTATCATGTAAAGATTCCATAATTGCTATACCGCCACCTTGAGCATCTATAGCTATGTGTGCGCACGGAAATTTAGTCATTAAGTCTCTAATTTTTCTAGCACAATAAGAATAAAAGTCTGTTTCAGAAGAATAACCTTTTTTAATTTTTTCTTTATGTTCTGATCTTGTAGTTGTCCAACAATGAACAATTCTACGATGATCTTGATTGAGTTCTAGAACAACAATACTAAAGTTATCAACTTCAGACGCAGGGTCAACTCCAAAGATATATTTTTTATTATTATCACCAACTAAAGACGCTTCAAAATTAATTTGATTACCAGAATGATCAGAAATAATATTATTTTGTGATAACACACATGATTCTATTAATGATCTCTTAAAAAATCCTTGACTATCTCTTGTAAAACAAGCCCCATATTCCATTTGATATATACCAGTATGAACTGTGGCTTTTGATCTAGCAACTTGATCAGCGTCCATAAATCCCTTTGGAAGCAATTCATATGGCATTCTTATAATTGAATATTGAGTCCAATCAAAATTTTCTGGTGGGTCTTCGCCATTAAAAATCTCTTTTAGTTTAGATCTATTGCCTTTACTTTTAATTATAGATCTCCACTTTTTCCAATATGTTGCAAAATGATTAAAATCATAATATGCTGTACCAGATAATATAATTTGATTGTCTTTTTGATCTATATTACCTATTTCTTCTTCTATCTCAACACCAAGTTCTTTAGCTTTATTTCGTGCTGCTAATCTTTTTACATTTTCCACTGGATCAGCACTAACTGCTGCGAAACCAGCTACAACATTTTCAAATATTTCTCTTGGTATACTTGCAAATTCGTCTGCTAAGATATCGTTTGCTCTTTGTCCTCTAATCTTTTGTCCATCACCAAGTGGTAAACATGTAATTGTACTTTCATTTAATCTCAACACACATCTATCAGTATCTCTTCTTGGACCACTGTCTGAATCACATAAATCTCTAAGCATTGGAGAATTACGCCATATAGTTTCCATATATTCAAAAATAACTTTACTCTGTCTAAATGCTGCACCAACAACAACAATCTTTCTTCTAGGCAATATTAAAGCTCTTAATACTGCATATAAAGATAATATAAAAGATTTACCAAAACCTCTACTTGCAATTAACATTGGGAATTTTCTTTCCCACAATTCTTTAAGAATTAATGATTGAGATGGTAATAGTTGTATATTTAAAATATGACTTGTTATAAAAGATAAATATTCTGGCCTTGTCATTAACCATGTTAAACGCAAATGAAAATCATCATCATTTGGGCTAATAAAAGACATTGGATTAAATAAAGTAATGTCTACATTATCTATTCCAAGCCAAGCCTCTTCAATATTTTTAAGTTTTGTTGTCATTCTTTAAAATGCCAATGTTCTAAAACAGCATCAGCAAAACCATAGTATATAGCGTCTTCTGCATTTAAATACCAATCACCATTTTTTAATTTTCTAATCAAAAATTGTTTAACCTGTTTTTCACTTGGCTTTTTTCCAAATTTTTCATAAAAGAATTTACCATCTACACATCTTCTAGCATAAACATTAAACATTACATCACATATTTTTTTTTCATAATCTGCTTGATTTATTGCGCTTAAATAATCTGTATTAACATCTGTTGCTCCATAATGTGACATAAAATGGGCATTTGGAGTCATATAACGATAGTCTGCTGCTTGCATAAATATGCTACTCATTGATTCAGCCTGACCATAAATAATAATTGTAACATACGATCTACACATTTGTATCGCATCATAAATAGCCATTCCATCTGTCCACTCACCACCTATGCTATGACAGTGAATGGTAATATTTGCATTACTTCTCATATCTAACGCTCTCAAGTTTTTTATGAAAGTATTAGACATTCTATACTCAACGCCGGGATTTTGATTATCTTCACTGTTATAGTGATTATGTAGGAATATTTCTCTAGTATTTATATTTGCACCATAATCGTGGAAATCTTTAAGTAATTCTGGTTCAGCCATTATTTTTTCCTTCCAATGGTGTACATTTCGTTTACCCTTTTCATTATACTACAAACAACAACAAATGCATTAAATTTATCATTACAAAATAATACATTAATATTTTCATATAGTTGAAATTCTATTAAACACTTAAGCATATATTTACCAGTTATTTTAAGAGATTCTTGTTGTTTAACTGGTATTCTAGTGTGTTCTGGAAATTTTAATAAGTCATCTAAAGAAAATTCTAAGATAATAAATTTATGTGAAAATGGCTTCATACGCTCAATTTCTCTCATAAATGGATGTTTTTTATGACCAAGATTTATTGCTAATTCTTCAATGCAGCCTTTTCTTTCTATGCATAGTTTATCTTCTAGTCCTCTTATGCTATAATCACCAGTATCCAACTTTCTATCAATACAGCCAGCACAAGAGAAATTTGTTGGAAAATAATATCCATTTTGTTCTCTAGTATCTTTGATGACTGTATATGGTGGTGGTTTAGGCATTATTTAATATTTCTATAAACATCGACTCATAATGATGTTCTTTATCTTTTATTGACTCATGACACGTTTTACATAATGTAATACAATTATTTTCATCATATCTTAAAGATGAAGCTTTAGACCAAGGTTTTATATGATGTACATGTAATTTTGTTTTTGAGGAACATCCCGGCATTTGACATTTTCTTTTATCTCTTTTTAGAACATTCTTGCGACACTTTTCGTATTCTATATCGTTATAGTTTCTTTTCATAATTGTTGTATTTTATCAAATCTAATATATTTTTTAATTAATCTACAAAAGATTAAAGTTTTTATGGTGCTATCTTTTATAATTATTTTTTTTATTATATCTATAGTTGATTGATGTAAACATTCGTCTGGATTATCTGCATTAATAAATAAAATTAGAAAAGGATCTGAATATTCCCTTATATTAAATTTGACTAAATCTCTATATATGTTGGATACGTCAACATACACTTTATAACGTTTCATTTAACATTAGCTTAATAAGATCTTCTAATTTGTGTTTTGGTTGCCACCCAAGCCTTTCCTTTGCTTTCAAGCAATCTCCACGTAAATAGTTTACTTCTGCTGGTCTATAGAATTCTGGATCTATGTAAACATAATTTCTCCACTCTGGAAGATTTACAGTATTGAAAGCGATATCTAAGAATTCTGCTACAGTATGTGTTTCTCCAGTACAGATAACATAATCATCTGGATATTGCTGCTGTAGCATTAACCACATAGCTTCGACATAATCTCCAGCATATCCCCAATCTCTAAATGCTTCTAAATTTCCAAGTCTTAATTTGGGAAATTCTAAATCATTTATACCTATTATTTTTTCTTGAGCAAAACATAGATATTCTTTTTTCATATTAAAATATTCAAGCCACTCTTTAAAATCTAATATCCAATTAATAATCTTTTTGGTAACAAAGTTATCTCCACGCCTTGGACCTTCGTGGTTAAATAAAATTCCACAACTTGCATGTAAATTGTAAGCCTCACGATATAATCTAACACTTTGGTGCGCTGCGCACTTACAAATGGCATATGGAGAATTTGGTAAAAACTTAGTGTCTTCATTTTGATATTTATTACCATCCTTATCAATATCATAAGAGCTACCAAACATCTCACTTGAAGAAGCTTGATAAAATCTTGTGCGTATACCTAAATCAACAATTGCCTGCAATATATTAATACAACCCTTACCAGTAATATCCCATGTTAGTCCCGGTTGTTTAAAAGAGGTTCCAACATGCGACTGAGCGGCGAGGTTGTATACCTCATCTACGTTTTCGTAACTAGAGAGGATTCCAATGATGCTGCTGATATCTGTGATATCGCCCTCTACCAATTTTAATCTATTATTATTTTTAATATGTTTTATTCTTTGTGTATTTTCTGTACTACAACGTCGTGTGACACCAATTACTTGATAATCCTTACTTAAAAGTAAGTCTGCTAAGTGACTACCATCCTGTCCTGTGATTCCAAAAACAATTGCCTGTTTCATTTTTCCTCCAAAAATTTATTTAATAATTTATCATATTCAAGATTCCATTTTGGCTTAAGCAATATATCTCCAGTTGGTATTTTTCCTTGTTGTCTTAGTTGTTCAATATGTTCAGAATGTCTTTGAATAACATTTGGTCTATCTGGAGTATCAGCACCAAGACCACTCATATGATAGCTTCTATATGCCCAATAATAAAACCAACTAACCTCATTATCTGGTGGAGAAGCCAAAATAATTTTATTTGAATTTTCTTTAATTTTTATAACAAACGTCATATCATAACCAGCATTTTCTTTTGGATGACCACCAATTTTTTCCCATATTTTTTTACTATATACTATTCCAGAGTTACCAAGACTAGTTATTGCGCTAATTTTTTTATTATTAAATGCTACTCCCCTTTGCCAGTGTAATAAATCAGAATCATCAACAAAATATTTATTTATATTAGATAAATGATTAGAAAGTGCTATATCATCATCATCCCAAACTGCTATTGTATTATAGCTACATTGAGATACAGCAAAATTTTCTTTATCTCCTATAGTTTCAAATGTTTTATCTAAATTAATTATTTTAATCTTTGGGTGGTCAAAAATTAATTTTTGTAGGGGATAATCATTAATAATTATTAGTTCAGAATTTCCATCATAATTTTGTATTAAAAATGAAAATATAGATTCTTCTAATAAATCTACTCTACCATAAGTTATACATTTACATGAAATAGGAATCATATAATTATTCCATTACTGTATCTGGTGTCAAAAATGGCTGATCTATGGTATCATCTTCATACCTATGAAATTCTGACAACCTACCCTGTTCCTTAACCATTGCTAATCTCATTTTTTCCATTTCGATTCCATATCGTTTCATAGTTTCTGGATCTTGCATAAGGTTGGCTATCCAAGATATAAAACTTTGTTTACTGTCCTCTAGCCGTTTGATTCTTTGCTCTCTTGTGCCTTTCATCTCTCTTAGCATACTAGCCTTCTTGGTTTGTAACTCTCTATAATCCTTATTAAGAGATTCTTGAGAAGCTCTGAGACTTGCGAGTTGGCGTTCTAAGTTTAGTACGTAGTCTATGTCCTGTTGATCTTTATCCTTTGATCGTTCATCACGTAATAATTCTTCATAAGTAGAAATGGTTTGTATATTGTCCTTGTTTGACTTAAGACACCTATTCATAAGTAGTTCTAGTTTTATAACGTCAATTACCTGTAGTTCTTCTGTTGGGAATACGTCGTCTTTAAACTGGGCGATTATTCTACTCCAGTGATATTTAAATAACTCAAGTTCTTCGTCTGTAAATTGTTGTTTCAGTTCTAAATAATAGGGGCGATCTTCTAAAGAAAATGCGGCGGCTTCTTCTGCTGATAATCCCCTTTTTAATTTTCTCTTAATAAATAGATCAACACTTTCTATGTCTCTATCTAAAGCTTTGGCTATGTCTTCGACCACCATATTATCTATATTATTAGAAATAAAACGCTCTTCTTCTTTACTAATCCTTCCCTTGCGCATAGCCATTCTCCCTTAGTATATTAAGTACGGCCTCTGTGATCTCATTCCGCCTATTCTTACTAACATAAATATTATTTAGGATTTTTAAATAGTCTGAACGAAAGTGAGATGGTAAAATTTTATCAACTATTTTGTTTACTTCGTCTAATTCTATTGGATCAAAATTAATACTATGGTCTAAGATTATATCCTCAGTCCCTATTGATTTAGGATTAAGAAGTTTCTTTTTTTCCTCATCTGTTCCACTTACGTAAAAATTATCACGCACAAAATTCTTTAGACGATTTGATAAATGAACTGATAGGAAATTCTCTAGGGGGCGATTTTCATCATAGCGATCTAGCGCGTCTAAACATATAAGAAAAGACTCTTGTTTTATATCGTCAACGTCGTAACCATTGAAAGTATACTTTGGTGCAATTCTATTTACAACAGTCTCTATACTTTTCATTAATTGTGATTCTGTCATATTACTCGGTATTTTCATCTATTTCCTCTACCAAGTTAATCCAACGATTTCCGTTGTAAAACTTCACCTTCCCATCTTCATATTTTATTATCTGATTAAGTAATGTTGATATTGATATTGATTCAACATTATTGTTCAATCTACCAACGACAGAATTTTTATTTACGTATACTGTTGTTGGACAAAAACTATCTATTGATGATATAATACAATTTGGGTCTGGTAATAATTCCAAGTAGGTGGCTGGAGTATAGTTAGAAACTATTAATACATCATGTTTTTCCAGCTTAAATATAAATGGTTTTTCATTACATAAAATCGGCGGTAAATTATCTACTGAATAATAGATGGGGCAAAATCTTTTAAGCAAAACTTTACCATCAATTTTTTCAACGTATCCTATGCCAATTTCATAAGATACTAGAACACCACAGTTCTGTACCTCTACTCTATAATAAAATTTAGAATTGGTGCCAAAGAGTTTAAGAAAAGAATTGCCTTTAGAACAAATATTGTTTTGTTTTACAAAATCATTCAGTGTCTTGTCGCACTTACAGAGACTTTCACAACCGACTAATTCTATATCACTATTAGTTGTCTGAATCCCTCTCTCTATCGCTATCTTGCTCGTCGTCTTTAGTTTCATTATTTTGTTCCATTAGGTAACTCATGGGGCGGTCTGGCTGAGTTAGTTCCAATATTACTTCATTACGTAGTGCTGCTACTGCTTTTATGTTTAGTTCAGAGTTAATTTCAGTTTTGTGCATAGTGTTCTCCTTTAATTAATAATACACGGCTTCGCCGTAACTTCACAATATTATAAGGTTCGTTGGTTCTAATATGGCCGAAGGGAGAGGATTGGGTAATACATTTATAGATAATATTGGTTATTGTGAAAGAACCACCCCGCGTTTTTTACCCATTTTATCTATATTGCATATATAAACTAAAACCCCCACCCATCCCATCTTAACATTTGACGCAAGTACTTGCAA
>Ga0214923_10003881_pt1 | contig 18492 bp, 3 predicted proteins | sample LL1510_MetaG_FD_177993 | JGI IMG/M metagenome (GOLD analysis project Ga0214923, IMG submission 177993) | Freshwater microbial communities from Lake Lanier, Atlanta, Georgia, United States - LL-1510 | ecosystem: Environmental > Aquatic > Freshwater > Lake | place: USA: Georgia | collected 2015-10-15 | reverse complement strand
AGAAATTTCTAACAGATTTGCAAAAATTGGAATAAATAAACCGCAACCTATTGTAAACCAAATAATTCTGTTTGTATGAGATTTCTCTAATCTCCCAAATAATCCTGATATCATCATTATAGAATTTAAACTGACTAAAAAAAATATTTTTTCAATGGGAATGTTTGCTTTGTATAGTATACTAAAGAGAATAATCCCTGTCGTCAAAACCCAATCTGTATATCTAGCAATTAAAATATTATGTTCATTTATAAACATTGCAACATATGCGATGCTTGCGATTATAGGCACAAGTGAAACAAAAATTAATTTATAATAGTAACAATAGAAAGCCAAAAATGCAAACTTCAAAACTGCCAGAACTCTAAATATTTGAACAATTATATCTGGATCTTCGTATTGTCTATCTTTTTTTTCTTGAACATCTTTTTTTTCTTGTCCTGATGACTCTTCACTATTAATTATCATAACATGTTCATATTCCGTCATCATATATTTTTTATTATTATAAAATATTTTTTTATTTGGAAGAGAATTGGAATTTAGATATATTTATAAAATTTTTTTATAAATAATCAATGAAAAAAACATGAAACGACTTAATTTTTATAAGTCAAATAAATTCTCGCTATTAGAGTTTCTGTCGAAGGTAGGTTGTTAGTTGCAGGACATCCTAAATTTGTAGGAGTGGCATTGATGAAATTAATAGTACCTGCTGCATAATCATAGTCTATTCTACAAGCCGTTTGATTAAATAATCCTACAGCACGAGAACTTGTTGGATTTGAAGATGTTCTAAAATCACGACCCCAACTTATCATAGAAATCGGGTAGGTGAAATTAGGATTTAGATTATTGATGGAAATATTATAATTCGTAGGACCGTTAAAATTGAATGTGCTAGTTGAAGATATATAATTATTGACAACAATTTTGCTTAGATATGTCACACCTGAATAATAAACATCAATTTGTCCAACAGTTGCAAGAGACGGTCCAGTAGGTCCTGTTGGACCAGTTATACCTATATCTCCTTTTGGACCAGTCGGACCAGTTGCTCCTGTATTCGTTGAATAACCACCTGGACCAGTGTAACCAGTGTATCCAGTGTATCCAGTGTATCCTGTGAAACCAGTTGCACCAGTATTTGTCGCTAAACCAGGTAAACCTGTTGGTCCTGTGAATCCAGTGTATCCTGTGAATCCAGTGTATCCTGTAAAACCTGTGTATCCTGTAAAACCTGTTGGTCCAGTAGCAGGTGCATTTACATTATAAGTTAATTCTTTCGTCTCAAGATCGTACCCAATGTAATTATATGCCTGTGCATTGCTTCTGATAGGATTAATATATAATCCAGAATTTGTAACAACTGGTCCACTCATACCGGCGTTTATGACAACTGAATATGGTGCTTGATCAAGGGCACCAGCTAAATTACCTATCGCAACAGCATATTGTCCTTGTCCGCTTTGTCCAGCTTGATAACCGATTGATACAGATCCAGTACCCTGTCCAAATTTACCGGATTGATAACCGATTGACACTGAATTAGAATTCTGATTATTGTATCCAGATTCATAACCGACTGCAGTAGATTTTTCACCTTGAGATGATAAACCTGCTGAGTTTCCTAAAGCGACTGAATAATTACCTTGTAGTTGATTACCAGATTGATAACCAATGGATAGAGCATATTTTCCTTGTTGTGAAAAACCAGATTGGTAACCGATTGCAAGGGCTCCAGTACCTTGTATGTTTTTACCAGACTCATAACCAATAGACAAAGATGTGCTTCCCTGGGAATATTTACCAGAAGAAAAACCTATAGCAGTAGAATACTGACCCTGATTCAAATTACCTGAATCTACACCAATTGACAGAGAATAATTTCCCTGTTGTGTAAATCCGGCATTAGAACCTATGGAAAGAGAGCTAATACCTTGATTATAATTTCCAGCGTTGTAACCAAGAGAAAAGGCATTTGTGGATTGACCTTGATATCCAGCGCGATATCCTATTGAAGTAGTATAAGGTCTATTTGTAAATGTCTGAATTTTATTTGATTCAACACCATAACCTATACTTGAGAATATTGTTTTGCCTACACCAATCCACACAAAACCATCAAATGAATATGCTATAGTATTATTACCTGAACCAAGAGCCAAAAGCCTGTCTACATTAAAATTTAAATTTCTACAAGAAGAAAATATAGATCTACCTAAACCGTTCCAATTTGAACCATCGGTTGAGTAAGCAATACTATTAGAACCTTCACCACCTGCAATCCATTTATTGAATGCATATAAAACGGTATATCCGGAAATTCCAAATATTTGTCCCGTGCTAGTCCATGAAATACCATCAAATGAATAAGAAATAACTCCATCAGTACCTGTTGCGTAAAATCTATCATTAATCCATTTTACGCTGTATCCGATATCAAATATGGTTTTACCGCTTCCATTCCATACTGTTCCGTCCAAGGAATATGCTATGCTATTTTCATTAGTCGCTGATGAAGTTCCAACAGCAACCCATTTATTATTGTTATAACTGATTGAATTTCCTGAATAATATCCAGCAGCATTGATTCTGAATTTTTTAATATTTCCTCTTTCACCTCCTCCGTCTTGTGATCTTGTAATTAAAAGACGAAAGTATGTATAAGTTACAGATGCAGAAATATTTTGCAAATTGAATGTTACATCTGATGTTGTCCATGTTGAATTTGTTATACCTGTTCTATAATCAAGACTTGTGAAACTAGAACCATTATTTGAACCTAACAAATAAAAATTATATGGAGCCTTTCCACCAGCGACAACATTCATTGTATAAGAAATAGGCGTAAAACCTTGAGATGATTGCAATTGTATAAATATATTATCATTATAACCTACACCATCAATAACAGTGTATCCACTATCCCAAGCAGTCCAAGCATACCAAGCAATTGTATTACTATCATTGAATACCATAACTGAATTACTATCTGCGTTACTGAAGTTATAGTTATAATTATTTCTGACTGAAAAAGTAATTCCGTTTTGTGTAACAGGAGTTGTGCTAAATGATGTCGTTATAGACAATCCAACAGATAAATCTCTTCCAAAATAATTACCTAATCCAGTCCATATTAATCCAGACGATGAATAGAAAATAGTATTTATTCTAGATGTTCCAACAGCAAAGAATATATTATTGGCATAAACTATTCCATTTCCAGAAATTTCAAATATAGTAGTTCCTAATCCATTCCATGTCATTAAATCATATGAATAAGAAACAGTATTTGTTGAACCTCTACCAACAGCAACCCAAATACTTGAATTATTATTCCAAGAAACGTCATTTCCAGAAACATCAAATATAGTAGTTCCTAAACCAGTCCACGAAGTCCCATTATTTGAACTAAAAGCAATTGTATTAGTTCCTGTTCCAAGAGCCAAATAATAGCCATTGAAATATTCAACGTTATTACCTATCGTCATTATAGTAGTTCCTAAACCAGTCCATACTGTTCCATTCGCACTATAAGAAATAGAATTAGAACCTTCTCCGACAGCAACCCAATTTCCAGAAGACCCATAAACAATGCCATTTCCACTTGTTGTGAAAATAGTAGTTCCTAAAGATGTCCAATAAGTGCCATCAAAAGAATAAACTACCGTATTAGTTCCTGAACCAACAGCAATAAATTTATCAACTCCATAGGCCATATTTTTAACTTTATCCGAAAATAAAATATTGGAATTAGTGACATTATTCCACTGAGTACCATTTGCAGAATAAGCGATTGTTTTAACACCACTACCAACTGCAACCCAGAAATTATCATTGTATCCAATGCCATATCCTTTATTTGTAAATATAGTTTTTCCTAATCCAACCCATTGTGTGCCATCAGTTGAATAACCAAGGGTGTTGACAGAACCATTTCCAGAACCAACCCATAGATTATTACCATATCTAAGAGCATTTGTGCTTAGAGAGAATAAACTAGTTCCTAAACCAGTCCAATTTGTTGCATCAGTTGAATAAGTAATTGTATTTAAATTGTTGGATCTAACAGTACTTGTGACGTAATTTCCTTGATATTGATAACTATTATTTAATGGAGTCCATTGAGTTCCATTTGTTGAATAATATAATCTATATGGACCTGCTTGATCAAGTGATACTAGATAAATGTTATCATTTGAGTTGTAAGTTAGAGATAATGGATAATAACTTCCAAAATTACCATTCCCTAATCCTGTCCATTGAGTACCATTTGATGAATAAGCAAGATTATTGTAAGTTGTTCCGACCGCAACCCAAGTGTTATTTATGATATTATAAGCGATGCCTGTGCAGTTTCCAATAATGTTACCACTTATCGTAGTCCAAGAAGTTCCATTCGTGGAATATTTTAAACCACTACCACCAGCAACATATAAATTAGTTTTGTTGTAATCAATTGCATTAACACCCCCGAGATTAGATGCTATTGACCACTGAGTTCCATTTGTTGAATAATGCCCAGAACCACCACCCGAAACTATCCATAAATTCTGACCGTTATGGTATGCCAAAGTACCAGTGGAGAACATTGTTGTTCCTAAACCAACCCATTGTGTACCGTTAGTTGAATAAGCAATACCATTTATACCGTTACCAACAGCAACCCATTTTACTGTTCCACGACCGTTTGCTATTGAATTACAAATATTTGAAAAAATAGTTAATCCTAAACCAGTCCAAGATGTCAAATTTGTGGAATAAGCAAGAGTATTAGTTCCATTTGATAGCCCTCCGACAACCCATAAACCGGAACCATAAGCAGCAGCATTACCATATTGAAGTTTAAGCTGACTCATTGTTACAGGTGTCCACTGTGTTCCATCCGTACTATATATAAGAGGAGCATTAGAATTCGTATAACCTACTGCAACATAAACATTTGCTTCGGCACCTCCCACAATTGTCAAAGTTCCGTTTGTATTAGTTTCAACACAATAACCATAACTAAGAGCAGTGCTACCTAATCCAGTCCAGGATAATCCATCATTTGAATAAGCGATGGAATTAGAACCTTCTCCTACTGCTATCCATTTTGTGTTTATTGGATTGAAAACAATATTTTTTCCTGAAACAAATATACTTGTTCCTAATCCAGACCACATTATTCCGTCTATTGAAGTTGCTATCGTATTTGTCCCTGAACCAACAGAAATATAAACACTGTTTTGATTACCAAAAGAAGCTTCCCAACCTAGAGCAATTGAATATTCACCCTGATTTAATTTTCCTGCATTATATCCAATTGCTATAGAACCAACCGATTGTCTTTGATATCCAGCTTGATGTCCGATTGCAATAGTATAATCATTCTGATTGTCATAACCAGCTCTATTTCCGATAGTAACTTTTGAAATTCCCTTTACTGAAGAATCAAAATATGGATTATAACTAGATTGATAACCAGCAACAAATGAATATTGTCCGGGACTATTGTATCCGGCTTGATAACCAATTACAACAGACCCTGTGGATTGTCTAGAATAGCCGGATTGATATCCGATAGACAAAGATGAATTTTGCTGTGAATCATATCCAGCTTGATAACCTATTGATGTTGCATTTTCAGATTGTTTAGTATATCCAGATTGATATCCGATTGCTACCGAATTTTGACCTTGTGTTTGGCTTCCAGATTGATAACCGATTGCAACTGAATTTTGACCTTGAAAGTAATATCCAGATTGATATCCCAATGAAACTGCGCCAGTTCCCTGTGAATCACGACCTGATTCATATCCGATTGAAACAGAATTAGCTCTCTGATTATATAATGAAGATCCAAAACCAACTGCAACTGAGTTAAATGACTGTGCAACATGTCCAGCCTGAAACCCGATTGCTACGGAATTGTACCCCTGTGTATAGTATGCTGCTTGAAAACCAATTGATACTGATTGTTGTCCCTGAGTTTGGTGTCCAGCTTGATAACCAATAGATACTGAATTATATCCCTGTGTATAATATGCTGCTTGATATCCAATCGCAACTGAATTTTGACCCTGTGTTTGATAAGCAGTCTGATAACCTATTGCTACTGAAGAATTACCCTGTGTTTGATAAGCAGCTTGATGTCCGATTGCAACAGAGTATTGACCTTGTTGATTTTGTCCAGAGTTTGTTCCAATTGCTACTGAATTAAATCTCTGATTTGCAAAACCTGCTTGATATCCAATTGCAACTGAATTATAACCCTGTGTAAAATAACCAGCTTGTGTACCTATAACAACCGAATTAAAACCTTGAAAACTATATCCTGATTGATAACCAACTGCAACAGATGAGGACTGTTGATTATTATATCCGGATTGATAACCAACTGAAACTGAACTATTATTCTGGCTCTGATATCCACTTTGATAACCAATTGCTACTGAATTAGAAGATTGAGAATTATATGCAGATTGATATCCTAATGACAAAGAATTATATCCTTGACCACTGTATCCTGATTGATAACCAATTGATATAGCCTGTGAACCTTGACTGTAAACACCAGATTGATAACCAATACTTATACCATAATAACCCTGATTATTATATCCGGCCTGATATCCAAGACCAACTGCGCCAGTACCTTGTAAATAATATCCAGCCATTGTACCCAATCCCACAGCGCTTTCGCCCTGATTTATAGCACCAGCACTTATACCTATTGCTATAGCAGATGCCTGTTGTGTGAATTTACCGGCGTTTGTACCTATTGCAATCGTTCCAAATAATTGTCCTGTTAGTCCTGCATTAGAGCCTATACCAATTGCATAAGCATTATTAACAGAAAGTCTATTATTTGTATTTGAAAATACAATAGATTGAGGAGTTCCATAATAAAATGGATTCGTTGGTAATAATGTGTATTGCAAACCAGATTTCCATAATAACTCGGCTTGTATTTGCTGTCTCTCTAGTGTTGATAAAAGTCTATTAAATATGAGAACTTGTGATAAATAAGGTCTTGTTACACTAGACATTGTTGTTCCTAAACCATATATTTGGTTCATCAAAGTTATACTATTGATATATCTATTTGAATATGAACTTATTTTTGTCGGAGTACCTGTTATCAAAGAATTGGCACTTGAATTTGGTATCCAATTTATACCATCATAAGAATATATAACAGTGTAAGCACCAGTACCAATAGCAATGAATTTGTTATTTTGCCAGGATACTGAAATACCTGTTGTAAAATATGTGTTATTACTTGCATACCAAGTTGTTCCATTAGGTGAATAAATTATAGTATTTGCACCGGTTCCCACCGCAACCCATAGTTTTAATATATTACTATTGCTATAACATATCTTGTTAACATTTGACATTAATGAAAAACTATTAGTAGCTGAAAAGAATATTGTTGCATTTCCACCTGTTGTTGAATAAACAATAGAATCACTTGTTCCTGAACCTCCGACTAAAAATAAAGAACTGTTATACCAAAATGTATTTATGCTTGTGTTCAATTTAGAATTAACACTTGCATTTGCAGTTCCATTGCCATTTCCGTAGTAAAATAAGTTGTTTGTCGTAATATAATTGTAGTAAGATCGGAGATTATCGTAAGCTGTGTATTTCATTGATAATGTACTACCGGGATGACCTGATATAGAATAGGATCCAGTATTATCTTTGTTGAAAGTATTACTCGGAATATAAAAATTATATTGACCATCATTTGTGGACATAATAACATTATTAACTGTTATTGTAATGTTATAAACATCAGTTACTAAACTTGTTAAAGTTGAGGATGTTAAATATGACCAATTTAATCCATCAGAAGATGATATAATCGTGAAAACAGAAAGAGTTAATTTTTTACCGACTATGTACCAAATTCCAGTTTTGAAATCCAATGCCATATCCGCTATACTAGAAAGCAATTGATTTGGTGTAGAACTTGACTGAGGAGTTATAAGTTGGGATTTAGTTCCTATATTTATCCAGTAATTTCCACCATCGGTTGAATACAAATTTCTGCCATCATTCAATGATATATAAAATTTATTATTAATATCTGAAATCGAATTTACAAATGTTGTTATCTGTGTATTTGATGTATTGACCCAATCCACACCATTTATTGATGATGCTAAATATACAGCTGGACTACTTATTAAATATTTTGAATTCAAGGAACTATAACCAATAGTATTTGCAATTGTTGTTATAGTTGAATCGTAATTATCAGGCAGAACAGTTTTTACCTGAGCATCCGTTAAAATAGAATTGTAAAAGTATAAGCCTGCTATTGAACCACTAAAATATCCATCTCCACCCCAATTAGACCTTCCGATATAATTTGTGGTTGTCGTTCTATTTGTCAACGAAGTAACTGTTCCAGAATATGTATTAACACCATTTGAGAAAAATTTTAGAGCATTCGTTGAATTGTTATATGTAACAGAAACTACATACCAAACATTTTGACTGACTGTAAATCCCATATTAGTTCTAACTACCTCACTACCTCCATTAAAAATGCTAAAATACAAATTATTTGATGTGCCATTTCTTGCGATTAGCAAATTATTATTACCAGCACCTATTCCGAAATCAAATATTCTTTCATAGTTTTGAGGCGTTCCTGTAAATCGCACTATTGCTATTAACGAAAAACCATTCGTCGCGCAATTCAAAACAAAAGGTGTTGATGACAGAAGATGTTGTGATGATGCGGAAGAAAACGTAACATATTCCGGATTATATGAAAGTCCACTTCCTGTGTTATAATAGGTGGGTTTTTGTGAAGTTGTGCTTTGTGCAAATCCATTCCAACTTGATACACTATCACCATTTGCTAATGACGATAAATCAGGTGTTTTGAATGCTAAATATGCTGAACTTGATAGACCATATGTGAATATACTTGTTCCTATTCCTGTCCAAACTATACCATCACTTGAATAAGCTACAGAATTAGAACCTGAACCAACAGCTGTGAATTTACTTTGTGCAAAAATCAAACTGTAACCAGTTTTAAATACAGTTGTGCCTAATCCAGTCCAAGTTGTTAGATCTGTACTATAAGCAATACTATTAGTTCCAGAACCGACGGCCACATATGTACTGCTTCCATAATAAATGCAATTTCCCCTATAAGAGAATATACTTGTTCCTAATCCACTCCAAGTTACTCCATTTGATGAATATGCTATTGTATTTGTTCCTTCTCCAGACGCTAAATAATAATTATTTAGATAGTTCACACAAATTCCAGATGTTGAAAAAATTGTAGTTCCTAATCCTGTCCAGGCTGTTCCATTGGAAGAATATGCTATCGTATTTGTTCCTGATCCAACAGCAACCCATCTATCAGTTCCGTTATAAGCAACTCCGTTACCTTGAGTGCTAAAAATTGCAGTACCTAAACCCGTCCATGTAGATCCATTATTTCCTGAATAAGCTAAAGAGTTTGTTCCGCTTCCACTTGATACAATAACTCCACCTAAATTTGATGTCATCTTGAACGCATTTGTCGTAAATGCTGTCTGTCCAAATAAATTATATTTTGTAAGCAATAATCCTTCAACGTTTGTTCTCTCAGATTGTGACAATGCTCGGTTGAATATAATTAAATCAGCTATAACACCACAATCAGCTGAATAAGTACTTCCATTATTTCGCCCATTAATATACAAGGTATTTGTCATCGTTGTTGATGATATACTAAATGTTGATGTTGACTGCAAAACACCATTTATGTAAATACTAACATTATTTGTTGTTGTATAAGCGGGATCTTTCACAACTAATTCAATCAGTTGCCATGAATAAGCACTTGGTGTCAAATTCGATGTGTTTGCTGATTTAGAACCTGAACTTAACGCATTTATAAAATAAGCTGAATTGCCATCTGTATTTAGATAAAATCCAAGAGAACTAGACGCGTCCGATCCAAATTCTATAAAAGGCCCCCTTGTTGTTTGTCCTAATGGGTTGTAAAGTAAAAAGATATGAAAATTGGATAAATCCAAAGTTAGATTATTAACAACCAAAGTTTTATTCAAATTAAATTTGACAGTATTATAACCATTTAGAACATGCACTAGATTATTTGTTGGATATTTACCGGTTGAAGATACACCAACTAATGAACCAACCTGACTTGGCCAGCTTTCAACATTTTCATCATTTGCTAATTCGGTTAATCTACTTGATGTAAGCCATAATTTTGTTATTGACGAAAGTGTAGTTGTAATATAGTCTAAATCATAAGAAGATATATTTACGAATCTATTGTAAGTTATACCATCATCTGCTGAATAAAGAACATTATTGTCCGAATCGGAAATATACATGTTATAAGTTGGTCTGTATGTCGTGCTATTTGTTGTAACTACATTATTTGATGTTGTAATATTACCATTTCCACCAGATAATGAATTTTTAACTAGGACTTGATTTTGATATATAGATGACATTGATGGAATAGACGAATCACGATAATATGCTTCTGTCAAAATATAAGTGTTTGTTGTATTCAAATTTTCTGGAACAAATCTCGTGATTATAGGCCTAAAAGTTTGTTGCTGGAAATCGTTTGGCGCAGTATATACCTCATAACAATTTGAAAAATAAGAATAAGGTAAATTCTCTGTATTTCTCGCACCAAGTAAAACTTGTGGTGAATTTGTCACAAAGCCAGGATTTGAATACATCATTATAATTGATGAGTTTGTGACATCCAGTTCTATTCCCGGGAAATAAATGGATCCAGTCGCGCCTGTTGCGGTTGATGCATTGAACGATATTACACCATTCATGTTATTATTATTATCAAAATACCCTGTCGCAGAATTCTTTACATATTTTACTTGATATCCATAACCAGTTGGACCTACCCTAGGTACTAAACTTGTTATTGAATCATTATCAGAATATCCTGTTATATTTGCTGTGTCAACCCATAAGACTATTCCAGTCATTGACGAAATATAACTTATTGTACCAGTATTATTAACACTAGAATAATCTCCTAAGTATATCGTTCCTGTATTCATGTAAGATGGTCCAGTAGCTCCTGTGTTTGTTGCAGAACCTGCCACACCTGTTGGTCCTGTATAACCTGTATATCCTGTGTATCCTGTTGATCCTGTATTAGTTGCTGATCCGTCTAAACCTGTCGGACCCATTGGTCCTGTTGGTCCTGTGTATCCTGTTCTACCAGTGTATCCTGTATAACCTGTATAACCTGTATAACCTGTATAACCACTATATCCTGTGTATCCTGTTACTCCTGTGTAACCTGAATATCCAGTGTATCCAGTATAACCTGTGTATCCAGTGAATCCTGTTACTCCGGTGTACCCCGAATATCCTGTGTACCCTGTGTAACCAGTGTATCCTGTATACCCTGTGTAACCAGTGTATCCTGTGTATCCTGTATATCCTGTGTAACCTGAATATCCAGTGTATCCAGTATAACCTGTGTATCCAGTAAATCCAGTGAATCCTGTATATCCTGTGTAGCCTGTGTAACCAGTATATCCTGTATATCCTGTATATCCTGTAAAACCAGTGTATCCTGTATAACCTGTGTATCCCGTCCACCCGGTGTACCCAGTGTAACCTGTAAACCCAGTGTATCCAGTGTATCCTGTGTACCCAGTGTAACCACTATATCCTGTGTAACCTGTCCAACCTGTGTAACCTGTGTAACCTGTGTATCCTGTGTATCCTGTGTATCCTGTAAATCCTGTGTAACCTGTGTAACCTGTGTATCCTGTGTATCCTGTGTATCCTGTAAATCCTGTGTAACCTGTATATCCTGTATAACCTGTGTATCCCGTGTATCCGGTGAATCCAGTGTAACCAGTATATCCTGTATATCCTGTGTAACCTGTGTATCCTGTATATCCGGTAAACCCTGTGTACCCTGTATAACCAGTGTATCCAGTGTACCCTGTATATCCTGTGTAACCTGTGTAACCAGTAAAACCAGTAACACCAGTATATCCGGTATAACCAGAGTACCCTGTGTAACCTGTGTATCCTGTTGCACCAGTAAATCCTGTAGGACCCAAAGGTCCGACATCAGTTACATAAATTATACCTTGCATAGATGAATGATATTGACATATATAATAAAGAGTTCCTGGAGCATTAAAAGGAACAGAAAATGTTATAACACCATTATCTATTCCATTAGCATTTAAACCATTTGAGTATGAATCAGATGTTCCAGTCGTTGGAGTTGTTTTAATCCAAAAAGGATGTCCTGAAGCTTCTATATTAAATTTATATGTAAAACCTCTTAGCAAGTTTATTGTTGGATTTGATGTGCTATCAATAGTGTAATTACTCGCACCTCCATTTGTAACTGTAAAAGAACGAGATCCAATTTGACCAGTAGCTCCAGTATATCCAGTATAACCAGTAAAACCAGTATATCCTGTGTACCCAGTGTACCCTGTATAACCAGTGTATCCAGTGTAACCTGTATAACCTGTAAATCCAGTGTACCCTGTGTATCCAGTATAACCTGTGTAACCTGTGTATCCTGTGTATCCTGTGTAACCTGTGTATCCCGTCCATCCTGTGTATCCTGTATATCCTGTGTATCCTGTGTATCCTGTGTATCCTGTGTATCCTGTGTACCCTGTATATCCTGTGTACCCTGTAAATCCTGTGTATCCTGTGTAACCTGTATACCCTGTGTATCCTGTATGACCAACTATTCTACCAACATCTTTGAAAACACCGTTTCCAATAGAAAAAGGATTTGCCGAAGAATATGTAGGTGTATCAACCGGAGTTACTGTTTGTATTAGTGACATATCTGTAATATACTCCGAAGGTGAAAGCACGTTTAATAACAATTCCGTGTTTGTGGATAGATAATAAGGTTCAGTATTTATAGGGATAGTAGAGGAAGAGTATGAGTACAAAGCATCCTTTGTTATTTTCACATTTGTAACTTTTCCTTTTAATTTATTAAATCCTGTTAAATCACCTATGGAATTCACATTTTCTGTGAAATTGTAAACAGAACCAGGGAAATCGTTTGCAAAAACTGTTAATTTAGTTCCATCTAACCAACAAGCGAAATTTGTTCCATTTCTAACAATCGTTAAATTATACCAAGTGCTATTTGCTATTGAAATATTCCATATTACAGAAGGACCCCCTGAAGATTGTAATTGTAACAAAGAGCTGTTTATTAGATATAATGTAAATTGATTATTAATAGATGAAATCTTCTTACCAATTATCCCCATCGGATATGTTGGAGATGATAGATTCATCCAAAATTCTATTGTGAAATTGCTAGTTCCCAAAGTCACTCCTGGACTAAAAGATAAACTTGAATTTGTATTTGCGAATTGTATACTTCCACCAGCAGCACCGTAGAAAACCTGAAGATTTCCAGTATCCTGTTGAATTATACCTTCACCTGCCTTAAGACCTGTAACATCATAATTATTTAACTCGGTTGAGTTTTGAACACTTCCAACAATTATTGTTCCCGGTCTTCCTGTGTATCCAGTGTAACCAGTGTAACCTGTGTAACCTGTGTATCCAGTATAACCTGAGTAACCTGTGTATCCAGTGTAACCTGTAAAACCCGTGTAACCTGTGTATCCAGTATAACCTGTAAATCCAGTATAACCTGTAAATCCAGTATAACCTGTGTATCCAGTATATCCTGTGTATCCTGTAAAACCTGTGTAACCGGTAATACCTAGATTTGTGATCATAAAACTCTTGTTCTCCAATTCATCAACAAATGCATTTAGCTGAATACCTGTTCCTGATATAAAATTGACTGTATCTAATCCTTCAGCAGTTAATCCGGGAGATCCATCTACTTCCCAATATTTAAATGTACTGTTCATGGCGATAGTCACAGTTCCTGTTGGTCCTTCTCTTGCTGTAAAGCCAGAATCTGTGTCAAATAATATAGTATTAATGCTTTCGTACCCTGTAAAACCAACACCAGTTGTTCCAACAAATAAGGAATTAGAATTGTATCTATACTTGAACATAATCGCATCTCCTAAATCAGAGACTTGAATATAAACAGGATAATTATTATTTGTGGGATTAGGAACTGATGTAAGACTTCCAACGTCGTCTAAATAGTATAGGGTTCCTATACCTTCAGTCAAAGGAGGATATATGTTTGTTGATTTTACATACTGCCCCATAGGCTTGAATGTAAAAAAACCAGGTTCCGGGATTTCAATACTAGTCACAACACCAATAATATCTATTTTACGAGGTGTACTTGATGTAACAACTTCATACTGTCCAAATTCATTTATAAATAAAAATTGTCCCTGTTGAAAGCTATTTCCGACTTGAAAAACGCTTATATATGAGGTATAGTAATTTCTACTATTGAATCTTGACACTAAATCAGAAACATAAGTTTTTGAAACTTCACCATAAATAGGAAATAAGTTGGGTAATCCATTATCTGCCAATGACCAAACATATCCTAGTGAACCATCATTAGGTCCATGCTGACCTAATTCAGGTTCAATTGAATAATTATAATATTCTTTGTCACAAATAATAACATCAACACTATTTATATTAACATTAAGATTTACTATTTCAATGACTTCCCATGCTTGTCCACCTGGATAATTAGATACCCAATTTCCTACTCGTATATCTCTGCAATCATAAAAATTTGACCCTCCCATGAAAGTTTGTGGTGTACATATTAAAGTGCATGAATATTGATTTTGAATACCATTGTACGTAAATGGATTAATTATATTTATCTGCATGCATAAAGGCGGCGTTGGAGAATTAACTGACATTTATTAAAAAATAACATTATAAAAAACGAAAAAAATGTTGTGAATATAGTTGATGACACAAATAAAATATGAAAAATAACAAAGATGTGTAATTAAAACAGATATTTCATCTTTCTTAACCTGTTTTGAATTTAGGTTAAGAAAAAATATCGCACATTTGGATTTAAAAATGATAAACTCTAATTGAACTATGTAGATTTTCTTAATATATTTTGTCGTAATTAAAATCATAATATCACATTGTTGCGTTTTTTCGTGGAAGATTGGTTATTATGTTTAAATGGTATTATAAAATAATTCTCAACTCATTTATATTCATTTTTATATTTATATTCATTGGTTTTACATAGGATCATATTTTAATTTAACATCATTTATGATTTTATTATAGATGTTATTTATTTTTCTTGAACATTTTTTTTCATTCCCAATTTTTCTAGTTTATTTTATAAGATTTATGATTTTTATAAAAGTTGGGTCACCGGTTATATTTGAATACATTGGATATATTTTAGCCCATCCATCATCTATATGTTCCTTATCATATCTTTCTGTATAAGGTGATGACACCAATACATATTCCCCACTGCTTTTTTTATAACACTCAACGTGATCAAGATATTTACGTTTACTGCGATTCACCATTTCATATATGAATTGGGGTTTAATTAAAACAATTTTTTCTATGGAATAATCTTTTATGAACTTATTTCTATTATTGATTATTTCTTGGGCTGACGTAAAATGGTTGGGATTATATTCAAAGTTACCCCAATATGTTTGCTCATAAATTTCAGGATATTCTGTTGCATGACAATTTTGTTTATATATCATACTCATTTTTGTTTTTCTATAAACATTCGGTTCACTATTTCATTTTTTTTATTGTTGTACGAAAGATATGAAAATTTTCGCAACTAGAGTTTCTGTATTCGGTAAATTATTTGTCGCCGGACAACCTAAAGAAGTTGGTGTGGCATTTGAAAATGTCATTGTTAATTGTTGGAAATCAATGTCAAATCTACATGAATTATTATTAAATAGATTTACGTATCTATAAACTGATGGATCAGAAGTTGAAAAGAAATTACGACCCATACTTGATACTGAAACTGGGAAATTAAAGAATGGTGATAAATTGTTGATTAGTATAATATTATTTTCGGGACCATTGAAATAATGTGTGCTTGTTGATGAAATGTAACTGTTGACAACTACTTTGCTTAGATACAAAACTCCTGTGAAATAAACATCTATAACACCAACAACCCCTAACGCTCCTGTAGGTCCCATTGGACCAGTCGGACCTGTCGTACCATCTTTTCCTATATATCCAGTTGGACCAGTTGGACCATCAAGGCCTTTGTATCCAGTGTATCCAGTCGGACCAGTAGGACCTGAAATTTTTTCCTTCGTATATGTGATTTCTCCTGATTCTTCATTGTAACCAACAGAATCAAGCTCAGAAATATTATCAGTTCGTTTCAAATTTTTTAGATAAAAAGAACTCAGTAAATTAATATTTAGATTTTCTTGTATATTTGAAATCGTTATTGCTTTTGGTCCATTGTAATAAGGGTGACCGACTGGTAATAATGACTGTAGATTGTATTTCCATAAAATTTCAGCCTCAATTCCTTTTCGCTCAGATGCCGATACGGAACGATTTACAACAATCAGTTCAGCAATATTTGCATTAACTCCATATGCATTGTTCAGATTCAATGAATTTATGAAAAAGTTTGAATTATAATATTCCTTGTAATCATCTATAGTTCCAATAGTTTCTTCTGAATAAACATTAACACCATTTATGTATGTTGTAATTAGATTTGAATTGCTAGGATCTATATTAATGAATTCTAGAAGTTGCCATGTATTTGATGTTGTATTCAAAAATCCCTGAGATGATTTACTCACAAGCTCAAAAGAATTGTTAATTTGATTAACTACATAATTTGAAACTCCTGGATAAAAACTAGATAATGTGTAAAAACTCTCACTTGTATCTGTGCTTTGTGCTTGAATTATAGGACTTGATTTTGTTTGGTTAATCGGATAGAATAATAAAAATACTGATATACCTTGTTTACTTATAGGAAGATCAGCTAGGAAACTCTGCTTCAGGTTTGTATAAGACGCCACACCATATCCATTTAAATTATTAGAGAGGTATGTCGGTTCTGTTCCAGGGATCGGTGAAGTCAAAGTATACGAATTAACATTACTAACCCAAGCATATATAGGATTTCCATTATTATACATAGTTGATAAACTTGATGAATTCAACCAAAGCAATAAATCTGGAGTTGTGCTTATGAAATCTAAGAAATCGTTGTTGGTGTAATTATAATCACCTAATGTTATAGTTCCTGTATTTTGATATGGTGAACCTGTTGGTCCCTGTGGTCCCGTTGCACCTGTATTTGCTGCTAGTCCAGGAGTTCCTTGGGGACCTGTGTATCCTGTGTAACCTGTGTAACCTGTGTATCCTGTTCTTCCTGTAGGTCCTGTAATAGCCATTCCCGTGTAACCAGTGTATCCTGTATACCCTGTGTAACCTGTTTGCCCTGTGGACCCCGTTCGTCCTGTATATCCTGTATAACCAGTGTAACCCGTATAACCAGTCCTACCTGTTACTCCTGTATATCCTGTATATCCTGTGTAACCAGTTCTCCCGGTTGGTCCTGTTACTCCGGATGGACCGATTTGACCAGTGTAACCTGTATAACCTGTGTAACCTGTCCGCCCTATTGGCCCAGTTACTCCGGATGGTCCTATTCGTCCAGTATATCCAGTGTATCCAGTCCAACCAGTGTAACCAGTATAACCTGTATCACCGTTAACTCCTCCTGCTGATCCTGTTGGACCAGTTAAATTGAATAATTTTGGAATAATTGTCAGAACTTTATTCACTATCTTATTTTCCTCAACATCATTAATAGTAAATCTGGATTTATCAACAATTTTTTGTAAATTCATTATATAATATATTTAATTTATCAAAATATTTTTATATAAAATTTATATTATATAACGTAATTCTGAGAATTCAATATAAATAATATAGTTGTAAGGAACGTTTTAGAGAAATAAACCCGAAGGGTTACAGAATCCTATATAAATAAATTCTTGTGAAAAATAACGACAACCATTCACTAAATATACATTAAATTTTTCATCATATAATATATTTAAATTATATATATTATATAATAAATGACGCGATATAGAAAATCATTGAAAAGAACAAGAATAAAAATAAAAAGAAGTCATAAAAAAAATAAATCACTAAAGAAATCGCCCAAACTCAGGAAGAATTCAAGAAGAGTATCCAAAAAGAGATCTGTGCGAAGTAGAAGTAGAAGGAAAAAAGTTGATGGCACAAAATCAACAGAAGCAAAAATCGGTGAATTAATTGCGAACATGAAAAATATTGATTCATTCAAAGAAGATGTCGGAGGCGATCATTTCTTAAGTAAAGAGTTTGAATTGATTCTAAGAGGGTTCATTGAGAGAAAAAGTCCGGATAATTTGATTAAAATTATGAAATCAAAAGAATACATATCATTTGATGAGAAAAAGCAGCAATTGTTGTTTATAATTTTAATTCAGCAGATAATAATTTGGGATGATTACGAAATTGACATAAGTG
>Ga0214923_10003879_pt1 | contig 18497 bp, 17 predicted proteins | sample LL1510_MetaG_FD_177993 | JGI IMG/M metagenome (GOLD analysis project Ga0214923, IMG submission 177993) | Freshwater microbial communities from Lake Lanier, Atlanta, Georgia, United States - LL-1510 | ecosystem: Environmental > Aquatic > Freshwater > Lake | place: USA: Georgia | collected... | reverse complement strand
AAGTTTTGGCATTTTGATTGGAGTATAGAATATTATAAAAAGAAGTTAGATAATAAAGAAAATGATTATGACATGATAAATACGTTATATATAAAAGTATTAGAAGAAATGTCTAATTTATTGAAAAACTAATTATTTTATTGGTAGTTTGTGAATCTCAATATTAATACCTTTTTCAATATATAATTGTGTCATATTTTTTTCTATATTTTCAGATACATTAATATCTGCTAACATTGATTCAATCATGTCTAATTCATGTAGTTCTTTTATTTGTTCTTCAAGATATTCCTTATGTTTTTCCTTAACAGCCTTAACTGCTGATTTATAATTTTTAAATGATACCGGATATGGTTTTCCATTTTCTACTATTATATAAATATATTCCATAATTATGTAATATAAAATAAATTAATCTGAATCTAATTGATAACCATTTACATTTGTTTTTGCATAACAAATGTAAATAAAAAAATCGCCCCTTTAGTTGAGAGGCGAACAACAATATAAAATAATATGAAATATCATTTTTTAAATAATAGATAAATATATTTTATATAGTTTTTATATTACCTAATGTATATATATATATATATATGGCGACAAAATATCCTCAATCTCTTACAAATTTATATTTAAGAGCAATTACTGGAGAATTTCCAGATCAAATTCAAATTGGTCAAAAAATTATATTTACTGGTAATTTATATAAAATTTCAAATAATGAACAAGAAAATATTAAATTTAATTTTCCAGGACCTATGCCACATGATGGAACATTTTATTTAACTTACACTATTGTAGATATAATTGATAAAAATAATATTAATGTAAATATTAAAATTAATTTAAGATTTAATAGTTTAAATTATGAATTTAATAAAAATAATAGACCTATTAAAATTAATGGTAATAGAATAGGTATTTATAATCATAATTTATTTACACATGATTCAAGTTATAAATTAAATGTTGATGCTAAATCTATATCTCTTGGTCAAGAAAATGCTCAATGGTTTCATGCTATTTTAAGAGTTGTTGATATCTCAAAAAAAGGTGGATATTATGAAAAATATATGAAATATAAAAATAAATATATAGAATTAAAAAATTTTATTCAAAAAGGATCAGGTTCTAAATTAGAAAGTGCCTTAAGCAGTAATGATAAAGAAAAAATAAAAAAATTAATAGAAGAAGGAGAGGATATTAATAAAGTAGATTTATTTGGACCATTAATATGCAAAGCTATTACTTATTTAAATGCAGATATAATTAAAATATTTTTAGAACATAATGTTAAAATTAATGATTTACCTAAAGAAACAAATGCATTATTATGTCTATTATCTAATGCTTCTTCTGATATTAATGATGAAAATGCTTTTAAAATTACTAAATTATTAGTAGAAAATGGAGTGAATCTTAATGAAAAAAATTTTCAAGGTATGACAGCATTACATTATGCTGTTCAAAAAGGATTTAGTTCGGTAGTTAAATTATTATTAGATAAAGGAGCTAATCCTAATATAACTAGTAATGGTGATAGTATATTACAAACAGCTTATTTCAGTTATCCAGTAGGTCATAGAGATAAAATGGTGGAATTTTTAAAATCATATGGTGCTAAATGGGACATTAATTAAAAATCACCCCCCTTAGTTGAGAGCGAAGCGAACAACAATATAAAATGATATGCAATATTATTTTATAATTTACAGTTATATAGTCAGTAAAATTTATTTATCATATAAGTTTTATTATATGAATATATTACAATGATGTATTTTTATATGATATTTATATATTATAAATTCGCGCGATTTAGTTGAGAGGCTTTAGCCGAACAACAATATAAAATAATATGAAATATCATTTTATATAAATCAAATACTGTTTGTTTTGTATATATTTTTCATTTTACTTGGGAACAAGTTCATCAGCAATTCTCCAAGTTTCTTTAACAGCATCACTATCTCCCTTTGACATACCATCTTTAAAAGTTGCTCCTAGCATATAACCTCGTGAGACTATTTCAAATTTATTCGCACTCTTACTGCCACCAAGATATATTTCTTTGATTAAATTATCCGCGATAGAAACATAATTAGCAATCCAATCCAATCCTGGTCCAACATATGTAATCTTAAATATACATCCATATGTATCATGAAACGCATAACGTCTGTGAAAGCCAATACTCTTTTTTTCAGTAAGACTACGTTTAATTTGATTTGCTATATCGTGCCAGTCTTCCGGCATGGCAACAAAGACTTTTTACTCAAGATGGAGAAGGAATTTTCATATTTTTTTTCAATTTTTTTTAACATAACTTATTTTATACCTAAATATCATATTAAAATGTATATAATTATTTTTTATTCTTTAATAATTCATTTAATTTTAGTGTGTTTTTTTCAAGTATTTTTTTTTGTATTTCCAATTCTTTGGTCTTAATACCGATTTCTCTTTTTACATCATCAATCCTAGAATCCCACAATAAAATACCTTCGTCTAGTTCTATAATTTCATCACTATTTTTTGCTATTTTTCTGTTTTCTATAGTTCTTTTTTTACGATTTTCTGAATCTATTATATTATTTTGTCTGCCTTTTATAGCCTTCTCTAATACACTAATTTTTGATTTAGTTTTTTCTATTAAGAGTTGAGTGCTTTTAACATTTCCAACTAAACCACCTTCTAAATTAGCTTTTAAATCAAGGTATTTTGCTTTGTACTTTAAATACTTTTGTTCGTAATTCATATATATATATTATATAAATATAATATTTTTATTTTATTTATTATGATTATAGATGAAAATATATTTTGGTAAATGTAATATACCTTATTGCCCACAAAAATTAAACGAGAAAGAACAAAAAGTTTTTGATCAAGTTATGTCTAAAACTATTAAAGATAAAACTGATGATTGGTATATAAAACATTTAAATTATTTGATATCTTTTCAAAAATCTTTAATAAATTATCCAAATTATGACTACTTTGAAATTTTTGGATCAAAAAATCATCTGGAAATGTTTAGATTAGAAGATGACGGAATAAAATCAATTCAGATTTATTTAAATTTTTTATTAAATAAATATAAAGATATAAATAAGGTAGATTATAAAAATATACATAAAATATATAATAAATTTAGAAATATTATATTATTCCTGAAGGATCAAATAAATGATCCAAGACCGTATCAAGTTTTATACTACTTTAAAGATATTAAATTAGATGGATATAAATCTTGTTCATCCCAAACAGGTAGTGCTCCATCTGGACACTGTTTTTCTGGCCTATTTGAAGGATATTTAATATATATATCTAATGAAAAATTTTTTGATAATAATTTATATGAATTTAATAGATTATTAGATATAATGATTGATATAGGATTACACAGATGTATGACTGGAATACATTTTATGTATGATAATTATTTAGCATATATATTGTTTATAGAAATATTAAAAGAATATAATTACAATATAGATAATAAATATATCACTGAACTTAAAAAAAGATTAAAAAAAATATTCTTAGAATCAATTGATTGATAAGTTCTAAAAATATGTAATTTTACGTATTGCTAAACAATAATATAAATATTATTTTATATATAATATTTATATGTGCGAATTAGATCAATTAGAACAAGATTTTTTAAACTTTTCTAAATTACATAGTTGGTATAAAAAATTAGATTTCTTTGGAGAAACAATTTATTTTTATCAAGATTATGGAATACAAAATCAATTAACTACTCAAAAAATATTAAATAAACATAATTTACATTGGCATTTTTCTTTCCAAATTCCTGAAAATAAAAAATATTATACCACCAAATGCGGGCCATTTTTAAGAGGAGAAGCTCATTTTACTATAATTGAATGTGACAATAGATTGATTTTTAAAGATTGGTTCTTAAAAACATATCCAGAATACTATCATAAATATTATAAATTGGTCAGACCGTCTCAACGACAGGTAATAGAAATATTAGTTGCTGAATCAGAAAGAAATAAATATTGGGAAACCACTAAAAATGCCTTTTTAGCAGAAAATAAAATTTAATACCATAATCTATTTATAAACTAAAAATATCATTATAACTTTCTAACTTCTTCTTCCGTCATTTCAAAATATTCCGCATTATTCAAACTCTTTCCTGTTAATGTTAATATAGCATCTTTATGCCCTACTATTATTAGAACACTATTGGTATTTTTGTATAAATCTAATAATAACATCATGATCATATACATACGTGATCTTAATACATTATTATTTTCTTTATTCCATAAAGCAGGTATTTCAGGAATGTAATCCATATTAATATGTCCATATAATTCTTTTAACTTTTTTCTTTCTGTTCTATAATTAAATTCATATCCAGGTGTTTGTCTTTCAATTAAGTTATCATGAATATAATATTGATTAACGTTTAATTCTTCAAAAATTTCATCCGCAGTTTGAATACACCTTTGTAATGATGAAGACCAGATTGCTTCAACATTTGGATATTTTATACCCAATTCCTTAGCAAGATGAATAGCTTGAGTTTTTCCTTTCTCTGTTAATTTTGAATCTCTAAGCTCCTTTTTTAAAAATATAATTGGATCATTATTTGCTTCATGAAATGCGGCATTATGTTCTGCTTCGGCATGTCTAATAAAAACGAATTTAATAGGCATCTTTTATATACATTAAGATTAATTTATAAATAAACTTTATATAAATCAATTTTTAAATAATATTACTTTTTCTGGATAATTTCTTTTTTGGCAATGATTTTTCTTGTGATATATCTTCATACTCATTTTTTATTTTATATATTTCATTAGTATTTCTCCTATTATTTAGTGAATTATCTAACATTACTTGATATTTTATTTCTGGTTCATTATCATTAATATCTTTTAGTATCCAATTAATTGAACGATTATTACGAATTACTGTTTCAATTATATTTTCAGTTATGTTATTCCTATTATATCTATTAATTTCATCATTCCAATATTTGCAAATTAATTCAATAATATAATTTGTTAATCCATTATAAATATCTCTTATCATATGAAAATTTTTATTTTTATTATCTATAAATCTTATTTTATTATAAGTTTTTTTAGATCTAAATATCTCTATGATATCTAACATTATATTTCTAAATATTCTTGTACAATTTTTATGTAATCCACTACGATGTATATCTTCTTTCCGAATAAAATTATCAAATATATTTTTATGAAAATTATTATCTATTTTTATTATCATTTCATTATCATCGTAAATCCATTTAGCTAATTCAGAATTTTTATCTTTTATACATAACATAAAAGCAATATTATTATTTGTATTTATATTAACATTTCCTTTATTATAAATCCATTTAGCTAATTCATTATTTTTATTTTTGCAAAAATGTATAAATAATCTTTCATTTTCAAAATATAATTTTATTGATATAATTTCATATATTTCTTTAATAAATTCATTAGAATTTTGTTTTAAATAGCGATTATTAATTAAATTATTAAATGCTTCATAAAAAAAATTTATTCCTTCTTCTGAATTGTTATTTCTTATATTTAACTCTATCTCCTACATATAAATATTTTATAAAATTAATAGAAGCACTTTTACAAGCAATTAGAAAAAGTTTATTTCCTCTTGTCTTACATTTTTTTTCTAAAAATTCAAATAATTCAAATTCATCATTTTCTACAGATTCTATTAATTTATTATTCAAAGAATCTTCAGAAAATTCATCTAAAGATAATAACCATTTTATTAATTCCAAATTATTTGAAATATTAAATATATAATCATTATTATTATGAATATTAATATCACCCAATGAATACACCCATTTAGCTAATTCTATATTATTTTTTTTACACACTATTTCAAATGCTTTATTCTTAGATTGAACATTTATATTTTTTAATGAATAGATCAATTTTGGAACTATATCGTCTTTATTATAAAAACTTGTAGGAAATATATCATCTAAATCTACTTCTTTTAAAGTATATATCCATTTAGCTATTTCAATATTATATGATCTTATATCATGTGAATCATCATCAATATCAGCATGATTATCTAAACAAACATTATTAAACCCTATCTTTAATGTTTCATCCGTTATTTTATTTTCATCATAAATCTCTTTTAATTTTTCAAAGTTTCTCTCACGACATAATGTTAAAAATTCGTCGTTTAATTGTTTTTCTACCATACATATAATTAAAATTATATTTCTATATAATTTTAATAAATTAAATTTTTTAAATAACTGAATTATTATTATCTATTTTAGTCTTACCAGCTCTAGCACGCCTAGTTTTTGGTACTGGTTTTGGTGATTCTTCTTCAGATGTAATTTCATGATCCTCGCAATCATGTTTTATTATCCTATTATTTTCATATAATATACTACATCCTAAATTCCCTTTTTCATCCCATTCTTGATACATTCCATGCTTCTTATTATTAATATAATTACATTTAATTCGTAATTGATTATTTTTATATGACCATTGTTGATATAATCCATTTCTCTGACCATTTGAATAATTTATTTCTTCTCTTATATTACCATCACTATACCATTCTTGAGATAATCCATCAATATTATCATTTATATAATTTTCTTCTTTAATTTTATTTCCAGATATAGACCATTCTTGGTATAATCCTTCTTTCATATTATTTATATAATTTACTTCTAATATCTTTGTTTCATTACTTTTATATATTTTAGATGTTCCTTTAATATTTCGCACCTTACTAAAACTACTCCATTTTTGAAATAATCCTTCTTTTTTATCATTTATATAATTACAGGTTGTCCTTTTAATATAATCAGTACATTCTTCATTCCTCCATTCTCTATTATTTTCAAATTCTTGATATAATCCTTCCTTTATTCCATTTGTATAAATGACTATAATTTCTAAATTACCATATTGATCTAATTTTTTATATAATCCTTCTATTTTATCATTAACATAATTAATTTCTAGAGCTAACTTTCCATTACTATGCCATTCTTGATATAATCCTTCTTTTTGATTATTTATATAATTAACAATAATCTTTTTTCTTCCATTCTCATGCCATTTTTGATATAAACCTTCTATTTTATCATGAAAATAATTTACTTCTAAACATTTCTTTCCATTATTATACCATTCTCGGTTTAATCCTTCTTTTTGATCATTTATATAATTACATTCTATATATTTATGACCATTATCATGCCATTTATTATATACACCTTCCTTTTTACCATTTATAATTTGAAATTCTTCCTCAATTTGACCATTATAATGCCATTTTTGTTCTAAATAGGGTTTTATATTTTGAATTCTTAAATGACCATACCAATCTTTAGTGCTAATTCTACTTTCAATTCTATCAATAAATTTTACTGTATCTTTCTTTTCTCTAAATTCCATTACTCCATTTTCATCAGGAATAATAATATCTCTTGTCATCTTATACGATACATCATTAATCTTAACATATCTTAATAAAGATACTAAAGAACAAAATAAAGATGACTTATATAAATATTTACCCTTTTCAAGATTCTTTCTTTCTAATTCTTCAACATACTTTAATTTTTCTTCAACATGTGAATTATGTTCAACCATAATATATTTATCAATAATTGCATGCATTCTACACCTAAAATCTCCTAATTTAAATATATTTTTTCTATGATTTACATATCCACGTCGTTGATCAAGATTTCTATCATAATCATGGATTTCTAAATCTTTATGTTTTAAGTCTAATTCTGGTAGGACTGGTGAGAATCCATATGTAAAATACTTTGATAATCTATAATAAAATAGTTCGCTATAATTATGTTCATTTAAAACATTTACCATATATTTGTAGGCATGAACTGATTTATTTGAGAACCATGTTTTATTTCCATCCCATGCTACACGACTTGGATAAAAATCAAATTCTTCTAACACTGCTTCCATATTCAAGTTTTTAGTTAAAATAAACTGAAATCTATATTTCATTCTAATTCCTGAGATATCTCCATCTTCAAAATAATTAGAAAAATCTTCATTTTCTATATCATTGATTGTTTCTTTTTCTAAATTAATATCATCTCTTCTGTTTTTATTTCTTAATACTTGTCCTGTTTCGACATTAATAATAACATCATGATTAAATAATTTCATACTTTTAAATTCATATTCTTTAAAATTATCTAATTTATAATCATCTTTGAAAAAATCATTTGGATCATTTATAATAACAACTTCAAATACATTATATAATTCTTTAAACATTAATAAAAATTTAACTTTTTCATCTTTCTTAAATACTTCCAATATTTCCTTTAATATTCTTCTGAAATTTTCTTCATACTTATCTCCAAATAAAAATATATCAAAATCTTTCATCTTCTGTTTTAACATAATTGATCTACAGAATCCACCAGCTAAACACGCTCCTTCAAAATTAATATCTAGTAAAAATTGATATCGACGTTTAACTTCATCATTAAATTCTTCTTGTGTTTTAACTCCAATAACATTATTTGATATAGGATCTTGAACAATCGGCGCATTTATTCTATATGAATTTACATCAAAATTACATTTATTCATTTCAATTAATTCATGATCATCATCTTTTCTATACATTGATTCATCAATATCAACTAATTCAAATTTAGAAGTATCATAAAATTTTTCATCTATCTCCGAAATATTAATATCTTTTGATTTATTATTTTCGGATAATTCATTTAAACTTGTAGATATTTCTTCTTTTGGTTGAATTTTAATAAAATCATTTTCCTCTAATTGTTTATAACATATTGGACACTTTATTTCTGATGTGTTAATTAATAAATTATATGATTCATCTGATAATACAAATCTAGGAGAACATGTTATACTATTTGATATCTTATGAGGATTAATTCTATATCCACCTGTGATTGTTGTATCTTCTAAAGAAATATAACAATAATATTCATTTTCCAAACTAGTTGCTTTATTAATTTCAATAATATTTTTAAAATTGGATCTAAAATAATCCAAAATATTATCTTCATTCAAATTATCATTTAACATATCATTCTGACAAAATGGTAATTGACCTACACATAATTTTTTATCATCAAATGCTTTAATAAATCCATACCAAAATGTAAATGGCTTTATCTTATTATTAAGATTCTTATTAAAATGATTTATTGTTTCATTTAATATATAATTTATTTTATCTTCATTTCCGCTAACTGGTGCTGGTGGATTATTTAATAAATAATTATATTCTGTTATAGTAGTTCCAAATCTTTTTCTTTCTAACATTAAATATGTTAAATTACGATAAGTATTTTTTGTATTATCAGAAACATTTGATAATAATATTCTAAATACATCTGCTAAAAAATAATATAATATAACATCTGATGCCGGATTTAATGAATATTTTTTAGAATAATTAGAACGAATCCATTGTCTTATTGCTTGATCAAATATATCATCATCCATTAATATTTCAGTTGGTAAAACAGGAAATGAATATTTATCTATTTTTAATCCAGCATGATTATAAACTTTATCTGATAATATAATTTTTTCAGTTATATTATCTTCAGATGTTCTAACAATATAATCATTTTCTGATTTCATATTAATAATCATTGTTAAAAAATTAATATTTTCTTTATTACAAATAGACTTTAATACATCTTTATATAATGATAATTGAACTGCTTCAAATACTTTTTCACGAGCATTACGGTATTCTTGGAATGTTGTTGATTGTCCCTTAATATGATTATCTAATTCATTTAATAATATTTGACGTATTTCATTATATATTGGCGTGTTCGCAAATAAATCAGAAAATATATTTATCAAAGATTTTTTTACTTGAATTGACTTATCTTTTGTTAAATAATATAATGTTACAATTAATTCATGAACAATTTTTAATAATACAGTTCTTTCCTTATTTGCTTCCTTTATTATTTCTTCAAGATATATTATAAAATCTGATGTCTTATCAATTCTAAAATATTGACCACGGAATGAAGCATAATTTGGAGCAACATCTGATTATCATAATTTACAAAAGGTACTAAATCATATTTGCGATTATAAGAAGAAAATTTTTTAATCTTTAATGTTAATGAATTTTCTTTAATTATTCTATATAAGGTATTTCCAGCTGAGCAATTTTCATTTAAATAATCATCATCGTTTGCTTCAACTGTATTAATAAATATTCTAATATTATCTGTTAAAAGATCGTTAATAATTTTTTTTATTTTTTTATTATTAGAAATTTCACCATCAGTAAATATATAAATATCACATACTTTTTTATCTTTAATCCAATTTTTTGAAATACTTTCTAAAGCTGGCACTAAATCGGTTCCTCCTCGAGGACCTATCTTTAGAGTTTCTAATTGTTTAATATCAATAGATGATTCTTCAAATGGTAGGTAAGCTTTGTTATCCCATAACATAAAATATAATTTATTGATATTTTTTGATGATAAAATTTTACTAACTAACTCAATTTCATATTCTAACACATTATTGTTATCTTTAAAAGTATCACCAGTAGATCCGGAATAATCAACTAATACGATTGGACACTCATCATGAATTGTTTCAACTTCACAGAATTGCATATTATATATATATTTAATACTTACTACTTATATAAAATTTACATTTTTCATTTTTTATATAAAATAATCTAATTTTATATCAATAATGATTTATATAAAGAAATATTTTAACACCATTTATATCAAAATTATAAAATAAAAATTAAAATTAATGAATTAATTTTCAATCAACAACATCTTCTTATTCATCTAATTCTTCAAATTCAATTAAATCATGTTTATTATTTAATTCATTTATAATATCAACTGAAATCTTGCCAATTGTTCTTGGATTATAACCACCTTCTAATATATAAATTAGTGGTTTATCTAAAGATTTTAAATATTCTGTTACGGTTGTATAGAATTTATTCGTTAAATTCATAACACTAAATGGATCATCGTGATGAGCATCTAATCCATTACTTACAATTATTATATCAATTTCTTTTGTGGATATATAATCTTTAACTTCATTGAATTTTTCAATATATAATTCATCGCCTGTTCCTCTTTTCATCGGAATATTTAATACTTTCTCATTGTTTTCATCTACATCACCAGTTCCTGGATAAAATCCGTTACCATAACAATGCATTGATACAAAGTAAACATCATCTTCTAAATGTTGATTAACTAATGCTTGAGTTCCATCTCCATGATGTACATCATAATCTAAAATTAAGATCTTTTTATTATGTTTGTCATGAAGATATTTAGCTGTTAAATACGTATGATTAACAATACAGAATCCATTATAACGATTCAGACTTGAATGGTGACTTGGTGGGCGAATTAAACAATAAGCATATTTAATGTTTTGTTCCATAATTTGATAACAAACATTATACAAAATAACAGAATTATCTAAGATTTCATTAAATGTTACATTAGAAAAATATGTATCTCTGTCAATAATATCACCATCTTCTAAATTTGATGCCTTTTCTTGAATATTTTTTATATAATCTTCTGAATATATCTGAGTTAATATAATATTAGCAATCTCTTCTTTAGAACCTAGGTGTAAATTTTCTTGGAGATAAGTGAGAATCTGATCATTATTATATATTATTGTTGTTGGTAATTTGTCTTTTATATGTTTTATTGATTGGATAACTCTATCATGATTTTCAAGATGAGACGGGTTAGTATTTTTTGATTTGTTATAATATACTACTAACATTTTGTGATAAATGATAATTAAAATATAGATGAATTTGTTTATAAATCAATTTTTTATAATTTAATATATGGAATATCAAGAAAAGTATTATAAATATAAAAATAAATATAAAAATTTAAAAAATCTAATTGCTGGTGAATATAAAAAAGGACAAGTTGCTAATACTATTGAAGATATAGAAAAATTATATAAAGATGTTCCTTTTACTCCACAATGTTTTAATATTGGATTTAGACAACATTATGGAGAATGCTGGAATGATTCAATTCAAATGTTTTTCTTATCACAAGACGGTATTAGTAATACTGTTCAAAGGAAATTATATTTTTTAACATCTGAACAAATTTTTAAATTGGCGGAATTAAGAGGAAGAAAAACACAGTGCTTACCAAAAATGTTCTATGATTCGAATGAAAAATATTATTGTATGAAGGAACACATGCTAATTTTCTTAGATAATCTGAAAGCAAGATTTAAATTTCATTACAATAATATTAAAGATTTATCAATAAGTCAAGAACAATTTGATGAAATTATTGAAGCGATTAATATTGATAAAAAAGGGAATGAATTTATAAATAATTTCCAACTAAGAGAAATTGATGTCATTAAAGAACATAAAGTATCCTTAAAGGAAAATCCAAATCTTTTATTAGAAAAGTTAGAAGATATTAATAATTATCGCAATGGACTAGATCTTAATTATTTTTCTCTAGATATTTTAAATAAAGTTATTTTATATCTAAAAGATCAATTAATTAATAATGCTGTCTTGAGCAAATATATAAAATCTGAAATACAAAATTTTATTGATACTAAGGAAAGAAAACACGATAGATTAAAAGATAATTTACTTATAAAAATTAATCTATTTGAAAATTCAATAAAAAAACCATTATTTGACTTTAGATATCCATCAAATAATAAAAAAAATGAATCATTTATTTATAATATAGTAAAGACAGATTTATTAAAATCTTTTAATACTTCAAAGTATTCTGAAGAAATAAAAAAATCGTTTTTAGATCTTCTAAAGGACATTGGTATATTTAATTATAGTTTATTATCTTTAAATAATCAAATATTAAATTTAAGTTATATACATGAAGATTTAAATAAAATTTCATTTTCATTAAATAAATTCAAAAATATAAAAAAAATAATAAATGATTTGAAAAATAAGAATGAAATTGATATTAATGGAAAAAAAATAGCATTAAATCTAGCCATTGAAAGTTTGAAAGCCATGAATATTGATTTCAATCCCACAAAAATGGAACGAAATTTATTGAGTCATGGAGGTACTACCTATCATGTGAATCTATTAATAATTCTTTTATCATATTTATTTTTAGATAATACAGAATTAATTACAATTTTAAAAAGTGATCAAAAAAAAGAACACTTTACTGAAGATATTTTAGGAATTATGGTAGCTTGGAATTTTAATAATGGAAAAACAAAATCGGGACATGCTACATCAATTTATACTTGTAATAAAATATTATATCACTTTAATGATAATAGGACATATCCAGAAATAGTAAATGATGTAAAATTATTAGATACATTAAAAATAGATGAGAATTATACATTTAAAGAATATAATTTAATAAAAATATATAATGATTCTGATATAAAAATAAAATATAAATTATTTTCAGAAATTGAAAATCAGAGTAATCATAAAGATAATATTCAATATTATACTGATATGATAAATACAAATTAAATCTGTAACATTTTTTAGGTTTATAATTATAAATTACTATTATAAACTGAAATAATTTCTATAAATTAAATAACTGTCTTTTTCTCTTTTTTATCAGTATTTTTAATTATTAAATTACCACCTATATAATCTTTTACTAATGATTCATATTGAGTATTCATACAAGTATGTGATGTTACTTTACCAACAGATGTTTTATAAGATGTTATTTTATTATAGTCTTTTTGGTTATTTACCATATTTTTTAATACCTTATCTAATATGTCTATACCATAATTAGCATAAATACATATATAAATATAAGCAAGTTCCGGAATAATCTTTTTTTTTACATTTAATTTACTACTAATAAAATTTAAAATATCTAATACTTTTTCAAGTAAATTACTAATATCATTTTTTAATCTAACACTTTCACTACCATTACCATCATTTGATTCTAAATATTTTTTAATATTTAAATCTAAATAATTTACATCCAAATTCTTTTTATCAATAATTAAAAAAGTTCTTATTAAGAAATAAATATTAAATCCTTCATATTTTTTCATTTTTTTAATATCTATAATATCAATAAATTTTATATCATTCATATATTTTAATAATTGATTATTTCTAATACAATTTGTTATAATATTATTTGGATTATTTTTTAGTTTTTCATATGAAGCAACTCTTTCACCATTTTGTAATCTATTAAATATACTACATTTTGTCTGTATTTTTAATCCATTTTTACAACTAATTATATGAAAACTCATTTGATAGTCATCAAATTTATTCTTTTCGATTTTTGTAAAATTTCTAATTTTATAATGTTTTGGCATATTTTTTTTAACCTCTAGTAATTGTTCGTTGGTAAGATTATAAAAAATTCTTTCTTTTCCAATTTTATAATATACATATTTTTTAGTGATTGGATCTCTTATACCTTCCATAAACCATTTTATAGATGTTAAACGATGCTGTCCATCGATACATTCATAAGAATGATCATTGTTTTTTGCTTCAGTTGATGTTAATTTATATATAACATAATTTGGAACAATCCATTCTTTCATAATAGTATCAATAAATAATATCATCTTATCAACAGACCAACATAAATCTCTTTGATATTCAGGAGATAATAATAATTTATCATCTTTTAAATATTCATGATATATAGCACATATACTTTTTGTTGTTATTTGTGTATTAATTTGATTTAATTCGTCATCTAATAATTCACTATCTGATTCACCATCTGATTCACTATCTGATTCACAATTTGATTCTGAGTCTGATTCATGATCTGATTCATTATTTGATTTTTTATCTAGTTTATTTTTTTCTATATAATATTTATATGGTTTGTCAAATGTTCTTTTAACTATTTGATTATTAAATAATAATAAACATTCAGATGATACAGTATTTTCAGGAGTAGATCCAGAAATTCCTAATCTTGGACATATATTTAATTCAGTAATTTTATTAAAAATTTCTTTAGATGTTAAACTATCATAATTATTTAAAATATAAATTATTCCATCTTTTATATTTAAATCTTTTTTTGACTCCATTTCTATTTAAAAATCAACTAGGTTATAAATAAATTATTAATAAATCAATTTTTTTATTAAATTATATAACTGTTTTAAGAAGTAATTTATTTAATTTTCTTTTATTTTCTTGTATCTTTTCTTTATTTCCAGTTTTATCTTTTTTTAATTCCTTAATATGTTTTCGTAAAAAATCTATCATAGTATCATCTTTCTTTTTATTAAGATCATTAATCTTATTATTATCTTTATTAATCTCCTCAAATTTAGATTTTTCTTTTATAGAATCTATTTTTGGTTCTTCTTTTATATCATTTAAAATATATTCATCACCTTTATCTTTATATAATATTATAGCATCACCTTTTTCAGCACCCCATATTTTTATATCATCAACAATAATATATATTAAAAATTCACCATTATTACAATTCTTATTTGGAATCTTTTTTTTCTTTTTATTATGATAATCTAAAAAATTTCTATATTCGTATTTTGATTTACCATATTGATCTACATCATCTTTTAATATTAAATATTTATTTTTTAAATTATATTCTTTAATATTAAAATTATTATTATAATCTATTAAATTTGATTTTTCAATAATTTTTTTAATTTCTATTCTATTTCTATCTGTAAGTTTTTTAAATTCATTTATTTTATTAACATCTTCTAATTTTAATTTTAAAGTTATTGGAATACCACACTCTTCTAATAATAAATCGTCTTCCTTTCTTTCAGTAAAATCAGTTTTTTCATAATTTTCTGGATTTAATTCTCTAATTCTAATAGTTTTTTCAACTAATGAAATTACTTTATCATATACATCTTGAGGACATATAATAATCATTTTATCAACATATTTTTTATGTCCAGTTGTTCTACCAATTACTTGAATTAATTTATTATCTTTTTTTGAATGATAATTTGAAATTATAGCATGAGTCATATTAAAATCATCAGTATTAAATGTAACTCCTCTTTCAATTGTATTATACCCTGTTATTGCTAGACTTTGTTTAGGATTTAATTGTTTCCACTTTCTTAATGATTCTCTTAATTCTCCTTCAATTTTATATTTAATATTAAAATCAACCAAAGATTCACAAATTCCTTTATTTGTTATAAATCCTTTAAATGATCCATTGCTTAAAAAAACATGATATCCTAAAGTTTTAAAATATTCTACAACTTCTTTATGACTACCGACGTCTTCTTTAGTAGTATATACATGCGCCGGAGCAAAAATAATATTTATATTTTTATTATCAATTAAATTATTTGTAAATACTAATTTAATATATTCTAATGGGTTTTCAGTATTATTATCTAAACATGTATGCTTATGTTCAGAAATAGAACGATAATCTTCTAAATAATCATCATATGTTTTTTCCTCAAATTCATCTGTATGATGAATATTATATAATTCTAATATTTTATTTTTATGTAACATTTTCCAAAAATCGTCATATGGTGAAGCTGTAATAAATACTATACCTGTTATAATATGATTATATTTTTCTTTAATCCCTTTCAAAAATGTTGAAGTTACTCCAAGATTTGCATCAGGTTCATCAAAATTTAAGTGAAACTTAATATTTGTAAAAGGTAATATAAATTTTGTTCCAGAAAATGTATCAAATAACATCATTAAATCATCAACTACTCTTGTTTTATGAAAACATATTACTAAAATATTTGGTAAATCTTTTTTTGATTTAGCACTAACAATGTCAGCAATATATGATTTAATATTATTGTATTCACTGTCTCTTTTACTTGATAGAATATCAACTTGAATTGTTTTATCATTTTTAAATTTATCACTTGTTCTAATTTTCCATTGCTCTGTTTCTGCCAAACTTTTATTTGTAATAATAATATCAATTAAATGTTCTTCATAATTTTCAGAATTAATTAAATATCTTGTTGTGATTTGCTTTAATGTTTGTTCTGTTTTTCCTTTTGTAAATTGAGTTAATTCATGAACTAATGACATTTGAATTTTTTTATTTGATATTGATACACATGACATTTTTTGAATAAAAATATTTACATTGTTAATATGTTCTTGAGTATTAATATGAATATCATTCTCTAACTTCGTTTTATATTTTATATTACATATATTACACTGATATGACATATTAAACCTATAAATTAAATAGAAATTATATTAAACTTTTTATAAATCAATTTTTCTAATAAATTAAATCTATGACCAATCAACAACAATATGTGCTTGGTCATGTTGTCTATTAATAAAAGGTCTCATTTTTTCATCAATATTTGTGATATCATACATTTTTCCATCATTGCCTGTTGATAGAATCTTATAATCAATTAAACAATCTGGAAATAATGTTTTTAAACCACTGATAATATCATCTTTATTCTTTTCATAAAATTCAGCACAACTTTGTATACGATAATTATGTGCTGTAATAGTTTTTGATTCAGCTACACTAATAACAGCAGAATATATTTGATTTACAATTTGATTAATTTGATTTAAGCGATTTTGCTCATCTTTTTTTGCTTTAAGTTGTTGGAGATCAATACGATTAATGGGTTGACGAGACATTTTAGGTTTATTGATAATATTTAAAACACTATAAACTTTTAATTTCAATTTTTCGAATAAATATTTATTTTTGGTGTAGCGCGTTGTCTTTCTCCTTGTATATTTACTTGATCTTTTTGATTTAATTTAAAAAAAAAATTTAGAATAACCTGATAACTATCTTCATATCTTATACCTTGATGATAAGCAAATCTATTATATACTTTTCTTTCAAATAACATATTGTCATCTTCTTCTTTTAAATAGGATGAAATTGGTGGGTGATTAAATTGACGATTACCATGATTACCATAAAATCTATATAATACAGCACATATTTCTTCATCAGTAACTGGCATATTTAAGAAGTTTCTAACTGTATCAATTAGAAAATTTCTTTGTTTATTAAATTCTGTATCTTTATTTTGGTCTTCCATTTCTTTTGCTTTATTTCTTAGTTCTTCTGCTTTCTTCTTTAATTCTTCAATTTGAGCATATAAATCTTCTTCTGTTAGCATCTTTTAGTTTATAAACTAATTATAAATTAAAATAAACTTTCAATAAATCAATTTTTATTATTGTCATCTTCTTCTTATAAATCACAAAATAATGGTATATACTCATCTCTACTTCTATCATGTGTTCTTAACCAATTCTGCAAATCATTTAATGGCTTAATTGATCTTATAAATTCACAAATAATTTCTACACTATCTTCATATCTAATTTCATTTACTTTAGCATATCTATTAAATACTTTTCTTATTTTTAATAATTTTTTTTCTTTA
>Ga0214923_10003878_pt1 | contig 18497 bp, 31 predicted proteins | sample LL1510_MetaG_FD_177993 | JGI IMG/M metagenome (GOLD analysis project Ga0214923, IMG submission 177993) | Freshwater microbial communities from Lake Lanier, Atlanta, Georgia, United States - LL-1510 | ecosystem: Environmental > Aquatic > Freshwater > Lake | place: USA: Georgia | collected... | reverse complement strand
TTTTGTTTTTTGTTTCTGATATTTGGGAGTTTGTTGACCCCCGACACTTTCAACTTTACCACTTCTTTTAATTCTGTCAACCGACTTTCTGGAATTATTTCTTTTTGTCAGAAAATCCTTTAGCAAGGACCTTGCCATTTTCGGTAAGGTTGTAGAGGGGCTGGCCATCTTCATCGTAAGAAGTCACTTCCACCAAACCTTCATTCATCAAACCGTCAAGGACACGTTTGACCTCTTCACATTTAATGTCATTTAAAATATCCACAGCCTCTTCGTGGGAAACATTTGCTTCTGCCATAATCATAGCAATGGCGTCGGAATTGGAAAGAATTGCATCCTCCGTTTGATCCACAACAACTCGTTCGACCTGATCCACGTCAACTTTATCCATGTTGGCAAGGAGTTGGTCAATGGTTCCAGTAAAAGGAACGAACGCGGGATTTACTTTGTTATTCATTGGATGTAATCTCCTTCAATTGTAGGTCTATGGGAGACAATACCGGCATGACGGGACATTTACAACAATACTGTTTCACTCCAATAAAATCCCAACCATCCATCCAGGCAGATTTGTGATCCTCGTAGGTGTTTTCCTCACCACACTTCACACATTTACATTTAATCATAGGAGTTTACTTGTTGACCGTGAAAATTTTGGATTTACCACCAACGATTCGTTCAATTAAAAATTTTTTGAATTTCCGACCGTCATTCAGATCAATACCAGTGATATAATCTTCGGTTTGTTCAATCATTTCGATTTTTCTCCAGACATTATTGTCTGTATAAACCCCATAGGTTATTACAGTGGGATAGAGAAATTCCACAATCTTCTTGTTACTTGGAATTTTTGGAAGAAGCGTTCCATGTTCATTGTGACCTTCATACGTCAAGGTCAATTCACCATTGATCATCTCAATAAGATAATTATACTCTTGATCATCAGCGGTATCCGGATAGATATAAAACCCACCGACACCCGTTTTGAAGTGGGCAACCAACTGAGCCGCGAGACATTCCATGCCGTTAGCACTCTTCGCAGGCTTGGCTCCGAGACTGATTCCGTTTGTGATAACCATTCCATCGAGAAAGTCAACCAACTCTTTACCATGACCTTCCGGGTAACCATCCATCTGACGATACAACGTGAGAATAGTTTGTCCGTCTTCGTTCTTAACTCTCGTCAAGCTTCTTGTGCCCATATTAACAGTTCTTTTATTTTGATTTGTTTATTTTCTTACTACGGAGCGGAACCGAGGATTTGAACCTCGCCCTACGAACTGGAGAGTCCGTCATGCTCGCCTTGAACACCAGTTCCGCTTTAGTTCACCAAATCTTACAAATCGCACTGGCAGTCGTTAGGATGCTCACCACAATCGGGACACCCACAACCACATTCACCCGTTTCGTCGCCACAATCCACACATGGATCGTCAGCGAAGGGCTTCGGTTCATCGTCATCCCCATACGAATCATCGGATTCGTCCGCCGGGGCCGGAATGTAAGTGTCAGGCAATGCCGAACGATCCTTGAGTTCATCCACGACGAGATAACTCGCGGTCCGAAGTTTCTGACCATCACAGTCGAAAGGAACGGAAACAACGTCAGCAGGATCGATTTCAACAACCATCAAACGACCCTCCGGCCCAGCGTAATCGTTGGCATAATTCAAACTTCCCGCGTGGAATCCATTAGAACACGCCACGCGAGCGTCGTCATTAACTTCGTTCCGAAGCATGGTCGGTTTAGCTCCAATGTGGTGAGAAACTGTGCCGGTGTATTTGTCCATATAATCTGAACGAACGCCCTTGTAAGCACGAAACTTACCATCATGGGTCAGAGGCATATTGCGATGAACGAGGAACCGATACAACTCATCCACAGCACGTTTCGATGGATTGGCGAGAAGTCGTTCAAGGAAGTTGATAATCGGGCTGACAGGCAAACCGAGTTCCATGAACTGAAGGATCTTTTCGGTGGTGTAATTGTGGACCGGAACACCGTTGAACAAGACCGCGCCGTTCACGACGGTCAACTTTCCGTTCAATCCGACATACTCACGAACGGGCTTGGCCAAATCGAACAACGACTCAAGAACCTTGGTGTCGCCGTTAGGCTCTCCCAACAGAGTAATAATGTCGGCAAACTTCGGATGGTCAGACTTGGCGGTAAGCGTCTTGCCCGGAAGCATGACGGTCACTGACTGACCGGGGATAATAAGGGTAGGAACATTCATTTATTTTAACTTTGTTTGTGTTGTTTCTTTACTCTCTATAACTATACCAGCACTCTTTGTTTTGTCAATCTACTTTGTGGAAGCATCCACCAATTTGATGTAATCTCCCAATTCGGTCATTATTGGAGAGGAGTTTGAATAACCGAAAGCATAACTGTCAATGTGTTTCACGATTGGATACATTTTATAGAATCCATTCAAGAGTTCCTTGAAGTCTTTAGCAGACTTTTCAACCGAAGATGTCACCGAATCCTCCAGAGTTTTCGAGGATTTTCTGATAGAGCAAATCACCGAATTTGTTTGAGTAAGAGTTGCACCGCTTTCGAGTTTTACCAACTTGGTCATGGATTGAACACTTACAAGAATTTTATGAAAAAGACCGTCAGCATCGAAATCGGAGACATTACGGGCGTGATTCGAGAAAATACGTCCGTCAATAGACCCATTCTCCGTAGTCAAGTGTCTATTTCCGTTACCGACGAGAGACGGAAACTGTGTTCGGAGTTCGAGTGTAACGAGACGATTAAAAAACTCCTTATTGTTCTTTAATTGGTTGGCGAGGAGTTCCCAGAGAGAGATGTAGTCTTTGTTACCCTCAAGTCTCTCCACAGAACCTTTCTTCACCGCAACAATAGTATCTGGGAGTTTAATTTTGAAATCTTTCTCCAATCCCTTGAGATACGAAATTGCATCGGATGGATAGATCGACCCCGATTTAGTAACAATTTCATAACGGTCAATCACAATGTATGGAATACGATTTACTGGTTTCTTAGGAACAACCCCAGCCTTGAAATACTCAGCGGCAGAAATTGAGGCACAGTTCAAATCAAACAGAAGAAACTTTTTGGAGTTCTTATCCGCGTTAATCGAACGAGTGGACGGTTTCCGAAGGTGAGGATAAATCTCCGAAAACTTGAACGACGGAAGCGTATTGAGATTGACAGCCGGAAAGTCAAAAAGATTTTTAGCCTTCCACGTCACAAATTTAGCAGAATCCTTGATGTTGAAAACATAAACTGTGTTAAACATCTTCTTGAAGACGTTATCAGTCCGTTCAATCAAAGCAACCACACGATTGCGAGCAGCGGTTCCTACAAGAGTCGCATCCTCGTTGAGAATGACACAAGTGTTTTCGTTGGCTTCGATGCTGTATGTGTAATGCGTTGACCCACCCCTAACTTGACGTTTTCCTCTGCGCCCCTTGGAATATGTTACAACGTCAAAACCACAATCGTCATCGACTCTGACCGACATGGCCATGTTAGAAATGTGCGGTGGGAGAAACGAACCAAAATTCGCCAACGGAGAATTGTAAGAACTGAAGGAGTGGCGAAGAATCCGTTTCTCCCACATCGTAGGAAGAACGTCAAACTTCTTTTGAAGTTCTGCACCGATTTCCTGTCTCACCTTTTTCAAGATCGACCAAATTGTTTTGATGGTCTTATCGGTCATCTGCAACCCTTCACGGTTTGCAGCAATATCAACCGATCCGATGGGCGACTTGAGAATAAGATTAGACTCCATCAACTTCCGATAAACATACTGGTCGTTATCAGAAATGCCGTTTTCCGACGGCTTCATTGTGCTGATGTTTCCGACGGAGTAAGCGATGTTACCCATCAAAAGTTTGCAACCCTTATTGCTGTAGCCGTTGGGGTCCTCCTTGGTCATATACCAACCCACTCCCTCGAATAGTTTTTCCGACTTGGAAATCTCCAAGGTAGCCCCTTCAAACTTAGGAGTAACCTCCCAATGAGCGAAGAACTTAGCAGACCGGTCAATAAATGACTGAATATCGGAAACCGACACGGGAATCTGAATTTCAAGTCCGTCATTTTCCTCGGTGGTTTCTTCCGAGAGTTGAACGAGTTCACCCTCTGAACATCCTCCCTTGTGACAGACAAAACTCTTTTTTACACCATTCCGAATAGAAACGACGGTGAAAGACTTGCACTCAGGGTAGGCGAAAGCACTCTTAGAACCAATCCCAAGCATACCAACCTGTTCGTTGGTGTTCCGCTTAGTGGATGAACCATAATTACAGAAAACCTCCCAGATACGGTGGTCATCCATACCGATACCATAGTCACGAACTGCGAAAATAGGGCTGAAACGATTTGGGAGTTTGACGAGAATTGGCTCGGTGGGTCGGCCAGCTTCAATGTGAGCATCCATGGCATTTGTGGAATACTCACGAATCGGAGCGAGAATCTTGTCGGTGTAAAGGGTGTCTTGGAGAATGTTAGCGATGTGGCCCAATCCCTCATTTGTAATGCTGAGTTTCTTGGAACGGATGTCTCCGCTGACCGACGTGCCTTCAATAGACGATGTAGAAGCAATCATTGTTTTACTTTCAGTGAACCGACGTGTTATCTCTTAACTGTGGACAATCCTATCAGACTTTTTATCGAAGTCAAACAAATTATTTTAAGAAACGATCTTACATCCAACCACATCAGGGAAGAACTCACGAGTGGAACCGTCAGCGTATTTAACGTAAACCCGGCCGGTGCTTGAGGGTTTATGTGGAGCTTGAAAATCGGTTATTTCAACCAATTCTCCCCTAAAGGTGTAGACCCGTTCACCGATTGAAACTTCCGAACCATCTTCTTTGATTAACTTTGATTTCATTTGTATGGACATCATACCTTAGTTTTAAAAGAAGTCAACAATTATCATGTTTTCAATTTTTTATTTTCTATTTATTAACATGGGAAGAAAATCACTAAATAAAACCTACGAACAAGTACTGGAGGAAAACCGAATCCGTTCTAAACAATACTACGAACTCCATAAAAAAGAGATAATCAAAAAGGCCATGAAAAGATACAATCAGTTAAAATCGGAATATGAAAACAGGAATTTACAAGATAATAAATAAAATAGATGGGCGGTATTATGTAGGTCGTTCGTTAAACATTCTAGGGAGAATCCGTCTCCACTTTAAACTGTTATCCGAGGGGAAACACTTTAATTACAAACTACAGAGAGCATATAACCAATTTGGAAAAGAAAACTTTAGGTGGGAAATCGTAGAGAGTTGTCTCGTTGAAGAATTGGTCGGACGAGAACAAACGTTTTTGGATGAATGTAAATCTTTTCCAGACTCAAATTACAATATAAGTTACACGTCGGAATCTGTTGACGTCTCAAATGAAGATATTAGAAAAAAGATATCTGTGGCGAACAAAGGGAGAAAATTCACAGAAGAACATAAATTAAAAATAAGTCTGGCACTAAAAGGAATTAAGAGAAATCCCATTTCAAATGAAACAAGACTTAAAATGTCGAAAGCACATAAAGGAAAACTTTTAGGAGAATTAAATCCAATGTTTGGCAAACGTTTTTCAGATGAACAGAAAGAGAAATGGTCCGATATGAGAAAGGGTAAACTAAATTCTAATTTTGGCGGAAAACACATGACTGAAAATGTCCGTGACAAAATCTCGAATACTTTGAAGCAGAAATACAAATCAGGAATTATAAAAATATACAGATCCCCAGAATCTATAGATAAAGTATCGGGAGTTAACAACTACAGTTCCGATAAAACTATTTACACATTTTACAACACGGTCACTAAAGAAATCTACCTCGGATACAGAATAGAATTCAAAAAGAAATATAATTTAAACCCCAATTGTTTATCAGCAGTGATTAAAGGAAAACAATCTCACACCAAAAACTGGGTCTTAAAACAAAAAGAACCACCGTTATCGGATGGTTCTCTTCGTTCGGATTTTAACCGAGTTGGTTAGGTTTCAATGTCACAGTTGTAATCCTCTGGCTTCTCAAACAACATACTTCCGTCTTCTTTTCTCCAAGTCGAAGCAACGGCAGCACGGGCAGTCTTTAATCCTGCATAAGCGTTCGGGTCAACGCGTATGAAATAATCCTTGAAAGTCCCATCCGGCTCCGGCGTGCTGTTCACAACCTTAACCATCATCAAAGGTTCGTCGTCAACGAGATCCTTGCGGTAAAGCGTCCCGAAGTCATCGGAATGAACCACCTTGCTGTTAGAGTCGAGAATAAACTTCTCACGACCATAGGCATCAATCATCACTCGGCGAACCTCAAGATTCGTCTCCTTTTCGATTTGATCGGTGGTCATCTTCTCGGGGAACTCGACGACGTGAGCCGGAACACGAACGCCGTTCACGGAATAGAGACGAGAACCGTCTCGCCACTGACAAAAAGGAACCTTGTCTCCGTGCGGTTGATTCCGACCATTCACGGTCAAAATCTCAGGTCGGTCAGAAATGATACAAAACTTCTCATGAACCACCCGTGGACCAGAGAGTTCGGCCAACTTCTCATAACAATCCCAGTTGGAATAATCAATATCCAACTTAGCCACATGGCGGAAGAAACTGAGATAACTCACCCAACCCGACCATTGATTGCCGCCGTTCCACATATTATGGACGTGTCGAACACACTCAACCCCAAAGTCACCAAGACCGAACCGGTTGGAAAGAGACTTGATATTGTAGGGAGAAACATACCACTTGTCATACTTCAAGGGAGAAAGACACGACACATCTTCATTGATCTGTTTAACCATCTCCGGAATGGTAACGGTAGCCTTATCACCCATCTCTGCGATAGCGGCAGCGAATCCACCAGCAACCACAAGAGCGAAGGGTGACTTGACGAACAAAACAAACTCGGGTTCAGCCAACTTAGCGACACGGTAAAGAGTCTTGACGTGACCCACACAATCCAACTTGTCGTCGGCAGACATGGGTTTGGTGGACATTGCGTTGGCAATCCACTTATCAGCCCAAGGCTTAAGTTGAGCTCGGTGTTCAGGAGTTAGGGTGTATTTTGGCTTTGTTTGTGTGTTATCACTCATAATTAAGTTGTAAAATAAGGTTATTCTACTTTTGAAAAAAGTCAATCAGAAAGTTTCTCGAAGAAAAAACAGCGGATTTCCAGAAAATTCATCAAACCCTTCTTCCATAAAGATAGACATCTGTGATTGTGATGATACTTCATCTGAGGTATTTCTGAAAACCACATCAGTCACTCTGCGTTCCACCGATGTATTTATCATTCCTCCCATCCGACTGTTTTTTCGGAAACTCTCGGGAACCACTTCGAACTTCCTCACAAAGTCTCTATTTGTTTCTAATCTGTTCGTAATCATAAGTAAATCACTCAACTAACCCATTTATAAAATCATGTCTCCCAGAGAAGAGAATATACTCCCCTCCCCACTCATCCCACTCGGAAACATTAACTGGTTTTCAAGATCGATTTCATCGACCATTGTGAAGTCACATTCTCCGTGGACAAAAATCTGAGTCAAATCATCATTCCGGCGACTACAGTGTATCCAATGTGCATCCGCGACGTGTCTCCACTTCTTTTGCAAGTTCAGACATTTCAACATGGAACCTGTGTCATTCATAACTAACCGCGTCAATTGCGTCTCGTAACCCCATTCGGACCTGTCGAAACTCCATCGGTCGCAATAAGTCCGTAATCTCGTCCATTTTGGTCAAAACGCTCAACCTCCCACCTTCACAGTGGTCTTCCAGTTGTTTTACAATTCCGTGGTCAATCTGACTCGTCTTTTGTTCAATTAAGTTCATTTATAAAGTCTTGTGGTACAGTCATTAAAGTAACGATCACTCCGGTAGAGTTTTCCCTTGGGTGAAGCAGATCCTCTGCAACACGGTCCGCCGCGTCCAATCCCAGTGAAATAGCCATCTTTAGATAACCCACCCGTCTCTCATGTTGCTTAAGTTGTTCAGTTCCGGTCACAAATCTCCTCCAGTTGTGCACAACTCGCGGAACATATTGATTGCAAAACTGTTCTCCGTGCAACAGATAGTTCATTGACCAAATCTCGGTCGTCGATTCTATCAAGTTCACGTCCAACGGTATACCACATTTGAGACACTTCATCGTCAAGTGCTTTAAGTTTGGTTGAATGATATGCAGCGGTCACTCCAACAACTTTACCACACCTCAAAAACAAGTCAACCATCCTCTCTAACCAGTTGATATTCAACTAGATCAATTCTATAAAAAGTGTTGACCTTTCACCCAGTCATGGTATTCTGTACCTGTAAGTGACGGTAAGCAACGAATCGGATAGGTTGGCGGCGACACCTTAATAAGCCAAGCGAGGCCAGACCCACCAAGGGCGCCCGGAGTAGGGGACCGGAGCCTGCGCATATGTCGTTAACGATACATATTATAAAGTTACTTTAATTACCCTCCACGTTCCGGCATCCATTAACTGGCCTAATCTCGTGAATTTGGGTTTCCCACACCATTAGAAGAACTTACCCTGTCCGAAGGTCATAAGTTGACCTAATACCAGTCTACCCGCTATAAGTTGTTCTAATTCAACGGTTTATAAGTTATTCTAATGATTCCCATAAGACCGTCTCATTTTCACGGCGCAAACCAAAAAATAGTCAAAAATACCCCTCGGTGCGCTCGCGCAAATAATCTCTCCGCACGTCGTGCGCTGCGCAAAATAATCAATAAATACAGGGGTTTGCGCAGAACCATATTTGTCGCTATTAGACCCACTTCACGATAACAAAGGCGGTCAACCAGACGATGATGCAAGCATCATAAGCAGTGCAGCGAAGAACACGCCAAGCAAAAAGCAAAAATGCCTGTAGAAAAAAGCAAAAGCGTGATGAAAACACGCCATAATCTGCTTCCATTGGCATCCCCATGTGGACTATTCAGCTTTAGCCCCACTTCTCCCCAATAATACTGGTTCTTCTATCCCTTACTCTCCATGTCTATCTCCCACCACCTATTTTAAGACAATGGGCATTATATAGAAAGTATCATGTGAGTGTGTTAGTGTGGGGGAGAATGGGGGATAGTGGGAACTGTGTATATAGGATCATCTTATGTATATTTAGCCTCTGGGGGTACCCCCTGGCTGGGAGGTCCTAAAATGATTCTTTTTGACTTACTATACGTTCTATTGTAATCTATGGTTCTGAATGAAGAAACGAGACATCAAAGGAGACAGGTTGACCGCTTGGGGATTATTTTATACATGAATCCAATCTTCCACCGTCATATATCCGTCATGGATAGGTTGAATAAAGTTAATGGATTTATCTATCTTTTGACCGAATATAAGACCGACAACATAAATTTCAAAAACTGTGAGAATATTAAAGCAGAACTCCTTGCGGGGTTTCCATTAAGTGACTGGATTGAACCCTTTATTGGGCAGGGTATGGAGTAACCTATAAAATGAAAGATAAACTTAGTCTTCACCAGCGGTATTTTGTCAGTGTCGGAGAATGGCCAGCAAGACCGTTACACGAGTGGGTGGAAAGGGAGTGCCACCGGGAGATTATTTTAACCACAGCAGACATCACCGACAATTTTAATCTGACAGTGTTTACCGTTCGAGATTTAGAACAACTAAACGATGACATAGTGGAGTTTGATACATCAGAGGGTTAACCCAAGGATTCTACTTGACTTACCGTGAATCGACCATAAGATTATAACATATGGCCACGGTTCCTTATATTAGACGTTACACGGAATCCACAGAGACTATCGATAGACCCTCTTGGGAATTAGCTGATTTTATTTATGGCATAAGAAATCCTTCTGATGACGATTATGATATATTATACACAGAAAATCTTTATCCGAGATTCCCGCCTTTAGATGTAACCTAGTCAATCAGCGGAGGCATAAATGGATGATCAATATACACTTAGGATAAAACACATGGAATTTCTACAAACGATAGAAAGCCCGACACACGAGTTTTGTTTAGATGTTAGTGATTTTATCTTCGATCAAAACCATGTCACACATAGAACCGCAGCTTCCATTTTAAAACGATCCATCGATGTTTTCCCCCTCGACTTCAGCGTTCTCGTATAATGAATGATTTTTCTGATACAACAAACCTTTTAGATAATACGTTATTCAAAACCTCAAATGAGGTTAAACGGTTCATTCCGGAAGATGAGAAGATCAAACATCTAGCTCTCCAAAGTTTTTTTACATCACAATTAATGCCGTTGTCAATCTTTGACGACATACTATTAAGATCTAACCAACGATGAAAATGAAGTATAATAAACACTGGGACATGGCCAATCTTATAAAACAGTGGCATCAGACGTGCGACGTTCATTCCGGAGCATATTGGCAAGAACTTAAATCCCCTCTCTATCTATTAGTAAACACCAGAGATAATGCAATCATAAATCAGGAAACCGCCGACAAGATTCGTGTCCCAGATATCGGAACATTTAGATGGGACTTAGAACACTTAGACTTTGTTCCGTTGTCCCTTTTATGAAAAATAAAAGATTTGGTATAAATTCGTTACACTCGATGGCCCGTGCCAAACGAAATCAACTCGAATTTGGATACGATATATGGGAAGCACAAGAATGGGTTTTTAACAAAGACGAGAGACTGTTGGTAAGAGAGTGTGTGTTTTTACCATCCCTCGTTTCTGACGCAAATCTGAACATATTTTTTACCGATGACAACCAAGAACATAAACCTTTGGGGTTTGAAGAAAATTAATGAAAAATCTACACATAGACGGTTCTAAACTTAGAATAACAAATAATCAAACCGATCAAATCTCGGCAAATGTTGAATCAGAGTTCTATGGTCGAGGATTGATATTTTACGCTAATGATCTTATTAGTCATCAATTGCCACCAAACATTTGTCCTCTTGAGATGGTTTCAGAAGAAATCTCCGGGGAACTGTATGACAGCCGATAACTTTTACAAAACCTTAATGAAGAACTCTACGGCACCAAAACCACCTACAGTAAAACTATGGAGGAATATTGGAAACACAAATGTTTCCATCAAAATATGGATCTTAAAATAAAAAACAAAAACTCTGTCTCAGGAGAGAAGATTTACACCGAAAGAACATTGATCGGAATTATGGATCACTTGGGTAATTTTGGTACAGTCATTTTTTACAATGATGTTTTTAGAGAAAACATACAATCAATTGAGGATATAGAATCTTTCTTTTCGATAACGTCTGTGTTAGAGTGGTCGGAGAAACCTTAAAAATGAAAACAGAATACGACTCCACAAAATCCAAAGTTTTAACCAAAACGATTATTGATATACGAGGAAAAACGTTAGGTGTAGATTACACGGATCCTAATATTTTACGACAGAAACTTTCTCTAGACAACAATCTATCAGAGATAAATGAATGTATGGAACTCTTGGTTTTAAGACTGATTGAAGATGTGTGAAAATGGTTTATGATTTAAATATTTACAAAGTTAAATCTATAAAATAATGGACGAACTCAAAAACAAATACCCACAATTTGATTTCAGTGGAGACGTTTACACTGTTGGAAACAAGACGTATATCCGTGCAGAGTATAAGGACGAGCTTCTTGCACAAGCAACCGGAGATTACTATTACTGCTTTGAAGACGGAAACTTTTTGTTAACAGACGATTTTAACGATTTAATGTGTGACATTTGATTATGAAAAATAAAAAAACCATAAAGAAAGATATGGGAAAGATTTACAAAAATCTTTCCGAGAAAGAATACCTATGTGAATTCAAAAAATATGTCAACGTAATGCGGGTTGATAGAAAAGGTAAAACTGAATACAACAAAGATGCTGTTTTTAAACAAAAATTTCCAGGTTTTTCCAGTGAAGCATCCGAATCTCTTGTATGTTACCTATTGAATAAAAACTTGTTGCTTAAGGAACTTGGTGAAAAATCGTGTGTTCTAACAGGGAGAACCAAGGCAGGAAGCAATGATATTTTAATAAACGGTAAACATTCAATCGAAGTGAAAGCCACGAGTTCTGAATCTGGCCTCATAACCGTTTCAAAAAATAATCTAAAATGTTACGCCTGGATCTGGATGGATATCAGGCTTCTTTTGGAGGGGAAATCCAATGTTATTGATATTCATATAATTAAAAACCCCAAAGAAAATATTTTTACATGGCAAATCGATACAAACAAAGAACATAAAATGGACATTAAAACCATGATAAAAGAAATGAAGAACACTGACGACTATGAAAGGTTGATGTTGGATATGGATTCTCTGAAAATAAATCCAAAAACCTTGAGCGGATCAAAATTTTTTGAATATGTTTAAAACAATCATGAATTTTATGGCCTGCTTTGAGAGGAAATTTGATGAACAAACCCTCCCTCTCATTGACTATAACACGATAAATGAAGTCAATAAATGTGATTTTGACATCGGTGGAAGAAACCCAATTTTAAATGATATAGTTGCCAGCAGTGTAAATTTTACAGAAAATGGAGATGACTCGATTAACAGCTAACGAAACCATTCACTCCCTTGATTGGGGGATAGGAAAACTTCCTATCCATCAATCGGCACATGGGCAGGTGTCACGAGAATGTTTCAAAACCTCTTCAAGTGACATATATAGACAATTTTGTTCAATGCCATTAGACATATCCCTTGCTGTGGTAAACGATATTATAATCGACGTGACATGAAACAGATGATATACGTTAGAAGTGTTTTAGACAGATTAGATTGTTCTGTCTTCAATGAAACAGAAGAATCGGTAACTATAGAAGTTCGAGATACGTTAGCTCTGATTTATCTAAACCAACACCCCATCAATGATAGTAGTTTCGATGGAACAATAAACTCCATCGCAATAGAATGTTACGAGGCATGCGACTCGTTGTCAGGAAGAGTAACTGGATTTGACTCCTTCACACAAGATGTTGAAAGAATCGCAGAAAGTTGAAGTTTATAGAAATCTTCATAAAAAAGGCGTAGTATACAGTGTTCGAGACTGTAAGACTAAGTTGGTGGTTGCGCATGTCTCTGATTTAAATTTGTCGGATGTGAAATTTAAAGTAAACCAAGCTGGAAGAAGACGTGTTCTTAAAGAGAAAAGAAAGAACGTCCATGCGGTCATACAAGGAATGATTTCTTCTGGGGGTACCTCCCACACTGGGAGACTCATAACCTATAATCCATACAAGTCGAATCAATTTGTATTAAAGAACAATCCAGAGGTTAAGATTTCTTCAGCGAAACGAGTAAACATCATAAATGGTAAAATAAAGGGAATCGGTATTATATTTATAACCGATGAAACTTAAAGACATACTACTGGAAGAAATTCCTTACGTTTCAAGTGATAAAATTCGCCAAGGGCTAGTCAGAAAACATGGTTCTCAAGAATTGGATTCATACACATTCGGAATAGAACTTGAGTTTATACCGGAACTATCCTATAAAGTTGATGAAGATAGATTGTTATCTTTATTAACCCACGACATACAATTTCAATCTTGGGCAGACCAACATATTCAAGATGAACGTGAAAATTTAAACCGCAGGTGGAGAGGAGATGTGGACAGTTGGGATGAAACTTTCGGACCCGTGGATCCTGATACATGGGAAGCACACAACGGGGAACCACAACGGGAAGATTTTGACGATGATGATTCATATTCGGATGCACATGATGAGTGGGCAGATAAACTTAAAGACGTCAAATGGAATTACAAATATTTTTCTCCATCAGATTTCTACGAACAAGTGGCTCAAAATTTGATTAGAGACGATGGGTGGGAAGAATATGTCAACCGTGAAGAGGTAGCTAAAAAGGATGTTGATAGTGGATGTAACGATGCTGTCCGATTTATTAAAGGAGAAATGGGACAAAAAGTGGTGTTCGGGGATGAAACCACACCCGATACATGGGCAGTGAGCCCTGATGGAGACAATGTGGAAATCCGAAGCAAACATCTGAATCAATCCGAATTCGGACTCGTTGAAGATATATGTTCTTTCGTCTCAAACCGAAATACGTCTGGCGGAACAAGCGCACATGTCCACATAGGCCTCCCTAAAGATTTTGACGCATTTGACTTGTTAGCTATGTCAAATCTCGCCGATGAACCGTCCATAAAAGATTCAGTGGGTCCGGAACGAGAACTTTCCGCATATTCACGTCTCCGAGATTCTCTCCACAAAACCATTATAACAAGAATCCTTCAAGAACCAAAAGATCAAAAGACGGGTGAAGTTCCCAAAGAGTTTGTCATCAAAAATGACGTAATAAAACACATGATGCGATCTATAAATCGATATCACGGGACAAACATCGCTTCTATTGATATAGGAACTGTAGAGTTCCGATATTTCTCCAGTGACATAGCCTCGGAATCCCGCCGGTTTATAGGATGGATAAAATATTTCTTGATTCTTCCAAAGATTGCCAAAACTAAAAACAAGGTAGTCCTCAAAGGAGACAGAAAGTTGACGTGTGTTAGAGAACCAGGACAAATACGATTCTTTTTAGACAAAGACACCGTAAAAGTATCAGATTTGCCTTCAACCGATATAAAAGCAGCGGCTGAACCGGAGACTTCGTCGCCGCCAACCGAAACGGACCCGAGAATAGAAAAACTGAGGAGGCTTAAAGACAAACTTAAATCAGCTAGAAAAAATATAAGAACTTGAAACCGATAATTAGATGGGTCATACCGGTTTTGTCACGGGAAAGATGACAGATTATAGTTATTGCCAACTATTTATTTAACATCTATGGATAACATCAATTTAAATACGGAATCTATTCATCAACATGGTCTTGTAGACAAACTTAAAGCAGCCAAAGAAAAGGTTAATAAATTGGGTGGAGCTGTCGCCATAGAACAACTCAAACATCACCCCGATGTCAAGGCGTTTAAGCGATTGGTTAAAATGAAGAAAACAAATTTAGATAAATGGGAAAAGGGTGTGGATGAGAGTGCCAACAGAGAATCATATGAAGATTCTATTAGACGGGAAATACGGATGGCTCATAAGAAAAAAGATGCCGAAAGAGCACTATATTATAGTGAATGCCTAGCCATCCACAGCGCTTGTGTTTCTTTTGAAAGGTTTAAAGGAAGTGCCGCATACGAAGCGTGGAAAAGTCGTAGAGATACTCAAGTTAAAATTGCATCTCTCAAATCGGAATATAACAGATTTTCATATATGAACGAAGCTGAAAAAAATTATAAGTGTCCTCGTTGTAAAGATACCGGGCAGCTCATAGGTAAGGGTCAATTTGTTAAGGGTATCAAATTGTCTTGTCCTAAGTGTGGAACTGGGAAAGTCGTTAAGGAAGACAGTTTACAACAATTCGACGTAGAATCGGACGAACATTGGAATGATGAGAAGATGATCGGGTTAATGAAACAGAAAGATGTTGGACAAGGACACGGTACGCTCCGCTTTAAATCAAATAGCGGAACAACCTATACGGTGGAACTTGATAGAGGCAAAATTCTTGATCTAAAAGATCACCGTGGAAATGTCTACGAACTTACTGAGATTCAAAAGTATTGGGATGAAGGATTCACTCTTATTGGTGCTATTTCTGCAACCATAGGGGATAACGACTCGGTTGGGCCCGACGAAGAAGAGAAGCAGATGTTGTATTCACCCGAAGAACTCCAAGAGACGGATAAAGATCAAAATAAAGAAGAACTTCCCAAAAAGAGATGTGAACGGTGTGGCAAGCCGGTTAACCCAGGAATTTCTTCAAGAAAGTGTCCTTCGTGTCACGAATCAGATTTGGCTGACGCGGAAAGGTATTATGGTGTTCAAGAGGAGGTTAACGACGATCTCGGAAACGTAGGAAACACGGAAACTCAAATCAGCCCCGCAACATTAAGTGAAGACGCTCCACCTGGATTTCCTAAATCTATTTACGAAAAACTCGTCATCAAGTTCAAAGGCGACAAGAAAAAAATAAACGAGATCATGTGGGCTATTCACAACAAGTCGAAAAAGACTGGCCAAGGACTTGACGAAAAGGCTCCGCCACACTTCCCAAAAAGTTTACACGACAAACTGTTGGCTCAATACAAATCAGAGCCAGAGAAAGCATATGCTACAATGTGGAAACTTCACAATGATCACGGAGATAAATTAGAATCTGTTGTATCGGAGGCAAAAAAGAGAGTCACGAGGAAAAAGTGACTATTATGAATCATGAACATCGGTAGAAATAAGACACTGCTATTTTTGTTTTTTATATTTTTACTGACTTCATTTTTTTACTTCAATCACACACCGAGGATATGTGTTTTAGCGGAGATCGATTTAAAACACGAATTCATTTTAACCATCTCTCCACTCACCCCTAAAGAACTAGAACTTGCAAGAAGAAGCCTCCAATTAATAATGGAGATAGATCCGACTCAACACTATGAGGGGGTCGAAAATGTAGAAGTTCATTGGATGCAATCAAAAAAATTCTCGGGAATAACTGTTTACAGAAACGATGGTGGGGTAATTATTATATTAGATGAATCTCTAAAAATAAAAAATGAAAAGAATCCTTGGGATTATGTTAAACTTGGGGTTGTTTACAGCCACGAATTGAGTCACGCCTTAAATGGGACCAAGGATCCTCATACGGAACAAATTACGGATGCCAAAATCTGGAGTCTGTTGAGAACCAACGGCGTGTTGGTAAAGGTTGTTACAAATTGGGTTCCGTGAGAATTAAATTAACAACTCTTTTTCTACATGGCCGTTATACACAATTGAAACCGGCCGAGCATCAGCGGTCATAAGTCTCTTATCAGGGTCAATTCCCAATAAAGTATAAATGGTAGCGGACAAATTTTCAACTGTCAATGGATCGGCATCGGGTTGTGCTCCCTGAGCGTCGCTTGAACCATGAATATACCCCCGTTTTACACCCCCACCAGCGAGAGCAATGCTATAGACCGAAGGCCAATGATCTCTCCCAGCCGTCGCATTAATTTTAGGAGTCCGACCAAACTCACTGGTCACTAACACAAGGGTTTCATCCAACATACCACGGTCATTTAAATCATTGATTAGAGCTGCATATGCACGATCAAAGTTTGGAAGTTGGTTCTTCATACCGTTGGCAATGTTGTCGTGCATATCCCACCCTCCGTAAGTGACTGTCACAAAACGAGTTCCAGCCTCAACGAGTCTTCTCGCTAACAACATTCTCTGTCCAGCCGCGTTACGCCCATACTCATCTCTTGTCTTCGGCGACTCTTTCTCAATATCGAATGCACCTTTAGCTGAATCAGACCCTATAAGGCTGTAGGCTTTTTGATAAAAACTGTCGGCTGCTTTCAATTTATCATCTTTAGCCGACCCGAAGTGTTCATTCACGGCATCTAACATAGATTTTCTAGTATTAAACCTATCTTGATCGACTCCTGATGGAAATGAAAGATCCTGAACCTTATATCCAGAATTTGCCGGGTCAGCGTTGATACTGAATCCACTATACATTTTGCTCAAGTAGCCAGTTCCAGCGAACTCGGTCGGTTGGTTTGGAATACAAATGTAAGGTGGTATGTTGTTTCTGATGCCAAGCTCATGTGACACCACGGAACCAAAACTAGGATATGTGACTGCCGGGCTTGGTTTATATCCTGTCATCATGTTATGGGTTCCTCGTTCATGTGCAGCTTCGCCGTGAGTCATAGACCTAACCACGGTTATCTTATCGGCAATCTTAGCCGTCATGGATAAATTCTCCGAAAAGTGAACTCCAGGAATAGTCGTTGGGATAGACGATAGTGGCCCACGGTATTCAATCGGAGCATAAATTTTTGGATCCCAACTCTCTTGATGTGACATTCCTCCGGGAAGGAAAATGTTGATAACAGATTTTGCCTTTACCTTCATGCCCGATTCCGACTGTAATGCCAACACTTCATTTAAAGAAAGGCCGAGAGAACTTAGAAAGCCTACCGATAAAAAGTTACGTCTGTTGAGATTGAAGCAACCATGATCTTTGCTTCCGCACCATGTAGAGTTTGATTTAGAGGACATATTTATAAGTATAGATTGAATTATTAAAAGTTTGAATCGGTTGATTCATCCGAATCTTTAATTTTGGTTGTGAAAGCATTTATGGAAATTTCGAGTTTTCTCGGGTCGTCAACAGAAACAGACCCGACGGTTATTAAACAGCTTTGATTCATCCCGTCCGGATAAAAAATAATTTCGTTATGAGTGGAAGACTCCACATGAACGGAATTGTTTATTGATTCGACATAATACTTAACGGTTTCAAGGGGTTCCCCATCAACCAAAACAACTATTGTATCATTGGGATATTTTTGACGTAGGGATTCTCCTTCATCACCAAGTTCTGCCTCTGGAAAAAGAATTTTCACTGGTTTCCCCACAATCTCGGAGTGTGATTTTGAAAATCGAATAAGGGTTTGGATATTAATC
>Ga0214923_10003877_pt1 | contig 18504 bp, 14 predicted proteins | sample LL1510_MetaG_FD_177993 | JGI IMG/M metagenome (GOLD analysis project Ga0214923, IMG submission 177993) | Freshwater microbial communities from Lake Lanier, Atlanta, Georgia, United States - LL-1510 | ecosystem: Environmental > Aquatic > Freshwater > Lake | place: USA: Georgia | collected... | reverse complement strand
CGGTACCGCATGCGCAGTCCCGGCGAAATCAAACCGCCCAAATGCCGAGCTGCCCCTCCCGTTTCCGAAGGCAAAAGCCAATCCACGGTCAGGCATGTCCCCAGACCCAATACCATCCAAGCCCGATCGGGGTACAAAGCCAGCGCGCCTGCCATTTGGATTTTGCGATCCAAACCCAAGGTCTCGGGGGTTCGGTACATGGTTTCGAAGGGCCAAAAAAGGGGTCCATCCGGCCAAAAGGCTGGCGGTATGCCCGCCGCGAACCAAACATCGTCCCAATATTTCCTTGAAAGGGAAACCGAAGCCACCGCCGATAAGGTGGGTCGTCCCAGGAGCAAAGCCTCCCGCAGTGTTTCATGAACCCGGTTGAGGGGACTACGGAGCACCTTCATGAGCTCTCCGGATTCATTCCACAAACCCCACTTAATCAAGGTGTTACCGGCATCAATGGTCCAAATCATACGGGCATGGGTTCATCGTTAGCCGATTGTTGGCTGTAAAGTAAACGATATTCGGGGTGACGCAGGACCAAAGGAGATGCGTGTTTTGGGTCGAATACCATCAAACCCCCGTCAGAAGCCAATCCCTGAATCTCAAAGAAATGACGACCCTCCGGTCCATCAAAGGCGCATAGACAACCTTGGCCCCAAAGTCGTTGGTTGCATTTTTGAAGCCAAGGACCTTCGGCAGAACCCTCCAAACCGGGTTCCAACGCCCAAGACCATGCCTTTAGGATAACGCGAAGCAATTCAGAAGCATCGGGGGCCGCAGCAGGGGTGGGATTCGATGCCGCGGATAATTTCGAGGCCTTGGGCAAAGATTCCTGCTCCAGCAGGAGGGAAGTGGCAAAAGGCAGGTCCTTTCCGAAGGTTTTTTGCAAAAGATTGAGTCCAAAACCCACCAAGGCCTCCTGAAGGCAGGTACCTTGGACCTGGCTTTCGATGAGCAAACCACCGATTTTGCGGCCATCGGCGTTGACCCAATCGTTGGGCCATTTGAGCAGCACCTGAAGGCCGGGACGGTAGCCTTCAATGGCTTCGGCAACGGCCAACGCCAGGCGATAGCCCCATTCTGGGGCTTTTTCCAAGGGTATTTCGGGTCGCAAATGCACCGAAGCCAAAAGTCCCTGCCCCGGATCACAGGTCCACGCTTGTCCCATTCGACCGCGTCCTTTGTTTTGATGCAAAGCCCAAACCACTTTGGCTGGGTCACCAAAGCCCCTTCCGCTCAGACCTACAAGTTCCCGCAGGGTATCCTGGGTGCTTTCAAGGACCTCGAAAGCAATCACCTCAAAGAGGTGGTCCTTAATAAGCCCTTCGGGACTCGGTAAATCGTTCATTGCCTAACTACTTTTGCAAAAATATTCTCTTCACCCCCCCGTTTCTTTATGACTACACCCGATCCCACGTCGGACCACCCCCTTGTCCACGCTGTGGTTGAGGGCCTCGAAGACAAAAAAGGACAAAAAATCTGCATCATGGACCTTCGTCATCTGCGCGATCGCATGGCCGATTATTTTGTCATCGCCCAGGCCGAATCCGGCACCCAACTCAGGGCTATGGCTGAATCTGTTCAAGAAACAGTCAAAGCCCAAACCGGCCTAAGGGTCTGGGGCAGCGAAGGGCAAACCCATGGAAGGTGGATTCTCTTGGATTACGCCGATGTGGTAGTCCATCTTTTTTTGCCCGAAATCCGTGAATTTTACAACCTCGAAAAACTTTGGAACGATGCAAGGATAACCTATCCACAGCCCCTTCCGATCGATTCCAATCCTCAATAACATGGCCAACACCCGCAAACCCAAACCGCGCCCAAACGGTTCAAAACCCGCACCCAATGCGCCCAAAAAATCCTTCAGCCTTTATTGGTTGTACATTGTTATTGCATTGGTTTTACTAGGGATTCAGTTTCTGAACCCCGGAACGACTTCTAAAACAATAACCTGGAAAGAATTCACGACCTTGGCCTCCAAAGGCGAAGTCGAAAAACTCGTAGGCTACAAACAGGATGACCTCTATGTTATGGAGGTTCATCTCACGGAAAGGGCCATGGAGTCCGAGAAGTACCGAGACTTTCGTAACAAAAGTTTTGGAAACCCCCGAAACAATCCCTATTACTTTACGGAAAGCTCGCCCGAAAGCTTGGAAAATCGCCTCCAAGACTGGGCCACCAAAGAAAAAAAAGAGGAGATTGCCGTGCAATGGGAGTCCCGACACTCATGGTTCAGCGATGCCTTGGGCTTTTTGTTGCCAACATTACTCCTGATTGGTTTGTGGTTTCTGTTGTTCCGAAGAGTGGCTTCGGGTGGTGGCCCCGGTGGTCAAATTTTTAATATTGGCAAATCCAAAGCGACGCTGTTTGACAAAAACACCAAGGTTAACATAACCTTTAACGACGTAGCAGGCCTTGAGGAGGCCAAGGTAGAGGTTATGGAAGTGGTTGATTTCCTTAAGAATCCAAAAAAATACACCGCTTTGGGCGGAAAAATTCCCAAAGGAGTCTTGTTGGTTGGACCTCCGGGTACCGGCAAAACCCTCTTGGCCAAGGCAGTGGCTGGCGAAGCGCAGGTTCCTTTCTTTACCCTGAGCGGATCGGATTTTGTCGAAATGTTTGTCGGCGTCGGCGCCAGTCGGGTCCGGGATTTGTTCAAACAAGCCCGCGAAAAAGCCCCTTGTATCATTTTCATTGATGAAATTGATGCGGTTGGGCGATCCAGGGGCAAGAACCAAATCATGGGTGGAAACGACGAGCGCGAAAGCACGTTGAATCAACTTTTGGTGGAAATGGACGGCTTCTCGACCGACCTGGGGATTATCATGATGGCGGCGACCAACCGCCCGGATGTCCTGGATCCTGCCTTGTTACGGCCGGGTCGCTTTGACAGACAAATTAGCATTGATCGACCCGACCTCATTGGTAGGGAACAAATCTTTAAAGTCCATTTAAAATCTTTGAAACTGGCCGCCGAAGTTGATGCCCACAAATTGGCCGAACAGACGCCTGGATTTGCGGGAGCCGAAATTGCCAACGTGTGCAATGAAGCCGCATTGATCGCAGCGCGTACCGATAAGAAAGAAGTTGAAATGATTGATTTTAATGCGGCGATTGACCGGGTTATTGGGGGCTTGGAGAAGAAGAACAAAATTATTTCCCCTGAAGAGAAAAAAATCGTCGCCTACCACGAGGCCGGCCATGCCGTTGTCGGATGGTTTCTTGACAGCACGGATCCCCTTGTCAAGGTTAGCATTGTACCGCGGGGCGTGGCCGCTTTGGGCTATGCCCAATACCTGCCCAAAGAACAATACCTCTACACAACGGAGCAACTCTTGGATACCATGTGCATGACCTTGGGCGGTAGAGCCGCTGAGGAAGTAGTTTTTGGACGCATTAGCACCGGAGCGCAGAACGATCTTGAACGCATCACCCGCGTTGCCTATGGTATGGTCACGCTTTATGGAATGAGCAAAGCCGTTGGGCCCATCAGCTTCAACGATACCCAAGGAGAATACCAGTTCCGCAAACCGTATTCAGAAGAAACGGCTTTGTTGATTGACAAGGAAGTTCGAGCCATCATTGACCAAGCTTATCAAAAAACCCTGGCCCTTGTGCAATCCAAACGAGATATTCTCGAAGCCATCGCCAAAGAATTGCTCACCAAAGAGGTCATTTTTCAGGTGGATTTGGAGCGTCTGGCAGGGCCTCGACCCTTTGAACATGCATCGTTGATCGTTCCGGAACAAACAGCCGAATCAAGTACCAGCACAGTGCCTGATGCCGAAACGCCTGCCGAAGCGACGAGTCCTTCCACTCCCAACGAACAATCCTAAAGCGGCATGGCGCTCTCACCGCGCGAGACCGTTATCCAGCGCCTGCGCAAAGCCCTGATTCACCCATCCGATCCGCCTCTTCGGGTACGGCGAGAGCAGGCTGGTGAGGACCCCTTTGAGCCGGTTGAGGAAGATTTGGCTTTGGCCTTTGCCAAGCGCTTGCTGCAACTTAAGGGCCAATTTGTCTATGCCGAAAACCCAACCGAATTGGCTGGCTACCTGGCCAAGGCCCTCGAAAGCCTTCCAAACCGCAACCTCTTTTGTTTGGAGCCTTCCATTCAGGATTTGTTACGAAAAGCCGGCATCACCTATCGTATTGATACCGAACACATCGATGAAGCCGGTATCGGCGTGACGGGATGCGAAGCCTTAATCGCCTGGAGCGGATCCGTTTTGGTGAGTTCTGCCCAGGCCTACGGGCGGAGTCTCACGGTCTACCCTCCGGTTCACTGGGTCCTGGCCCGCAGCAGTCAATTGGTGCCGCGACTAAAGGATGCCTTTGACCTCCTGCGGCAGCGTTATAGGGATCAAAATATCCCCTCCCTGATTTCAACCATTACGGGACCGAGTCGAACCGCCGATATCGAAAAAACATTGGTTCTGGGTGCTCACGGACCCCGAGAGTTATGGGTCTTTTTGCTAGAGGATGAATTTGAGGTAAAGGGGTAAAGTGCCGATGAAATCCATTTATCTCCTTAGCGATTTTCATTTGGGCAGCCCATCGGTTGCTGCATCGCGCCCCCGGGAACAACTCTTGTTACGATTTTTTGAAGAAACGGCTTCGGATGCTTCGGCGTATTATTTGTTAGGAGATGTTTTTGATTTTTGGTTTGAATTGCGTCATGCCGTCCCCAAACATTTTGTGCGATTGCAGGGTTGTCTTGCCGCTTTGACCGATGCAGGGATTCCGATCCATTATTTCACCGGGAACCACGACGGATGGACTTTTGGTTACCTGGAACAAGAACTAGGGGTCGAGTTGCATCGGGACACTTTGGTGACTGAATGGGAGGGAAAACATTTACTTCTGGCCCACGGAGACGGAAAGGGACCCGGCGATCGGGGATACAAACGCCTCAAGCGAATTTTTGGATCACGATTCAATCAACGACTTTTTGGATTCCTGCATCCGGATTTTTCTTTTGCGCTGGCCCAAGGATGGTCTCGCCAGAGCCGAGCATCCCAAAGAATTGAATCGTACGGTCAGAACGGCCATCCACCTGTTTTTGATCCCACCAAAGAATGGCTATACCAATACAGCTTGCGCAAACAATACGAGCGTCAACAAGCAGGCCTCGCGCCTTTGGACTACCTGATTTTTGGGCATCGGCATTTGCCAATCTTTTGTCCCCTTCCGGGCGGAGGGACCTATGTCAACCTCGGCGAGTGGATGCATCAACCCACCTACGCCCGCTTTCATGCCGGTAATCTGGATTTGAAAACCTATCCGAATCATCAAAGCACAGGCTATGGCCGCTAAAATCTTTTTCGCCCCTATGAACGATTCTCCCCTAACCAAGGCCGCCCATGCTTGACCGGATTGCTCCCCTTCAAGCTCGATTCAACGACGTAGAGCGCACATTGCAGGACCCGGCTGTTTTTGGGGACTCCTCCAGAATGGCCAGTCTTAACAAAGAATACAGCAAACTTCAGAAAATTCTGGAAGTAGCCGATCGTTATCGGAAAACCATCCAAAGAATTGAAGACGGCAAGGTTTTTTTGACTGAAAATACCGATCCCGAATGGGTTGAATTGGGTCGTCAAGAACTCGATCAGGCCCAGGCCGAATTACCAATTTTGGAAGAAGAGCTCACTTGGCTTCTCATCCCTCGGGATCCCGAAGACGACAAAGACGTTCTTCTTGAAATCAGAGCGGGTACCGGTGGAGACGAGGCGGGCCTTTTTGCAGGGGATTTGGCGCGTATGTATCAACGATACTGCGAGAAACAAGGCTGGAAGGTAGAGCTGCAGGATGCGAGCGAAAGCACCCTTGGCGGATACAAAGAAATCATTTACCGCGTCAGCGGCGAAGAGGTCTATGGTACACTCAAATTCGAATCCGGGGTACACCGGGTTCAACGTGTTCCAGCGACCGAGACCCAAGGCCGGGTGCACACTTCCGCTGCCACCGTGGCGGTCATGCCAGAGGCCGAAGAAATTGATGTGGTTCTAAACCCGGCGGATATCGAGCTCCAAACCGCCCGATCAGGCGGCGCAGGGGGTCAAAATGTCAACAAAGTCGAAACCAAAGTCATGTTAACCCATAAACCCACCGGCATTGTGGTGACCTGCCAAGTGGAACGTTCGCAATTGGGAAACAGGGCCCGGGCCATGGAAATGTTGCGAACCCGGCTTTATGAACTTGAAAAACAAAAAGCAGATGCCGAAGAAGCCGGCAAACGCAAATCCATGGTCTCCACCGGTGACCGATCGGCCAAGATTCGAACCTACAATTTCCCACAGAGCCGAGTAACCGATCACCGCATCGGAATGACCGTCTATTCGTTGGATCAATTCATGGACGGCGATTTACAGGACATGATTAATGCCCTCAAATTGGCCGAGAACACCGAGCGATTGGCCGGCCTGAAATCCTGATTTAGAGCCTACTTTGTTGGGAATTGGTGCATCTTTGGAAACGAAATAAACCTAATTTTTGCCCGTGAGTACAAATGCGAACCCCAAGGACCTAGCGGTCATTGCAAGCATCAAAGGCCTGGTAATGGACGCCACGGCAGCCGCCCGTTCAGGGCATCCGGGAGGAGCTTTTTCGTCCTGTGATTTTGCGGCCTTGTTGTGGATGGAGACCTTACATTTTGCGCCGAACTTCCCAAAATGGCCTTTGAGGGACCGCTTTGTGTTATCGGCCGGCCATGAATCCATGTTGCTGTACAGCCTCCTTCATTTGGCGGGTATGCTGAGTATGGATGAAATCAAACGATTTCGTCAATTGGGAAGCCTAACACCAGGCCACCCCGAAAGCCACTTGACGGCGGGTGTTGAAGCCACCACCGGCCCCTTGGGTCAAGGAGTCGCCATGGGCGTAGGTATGGCCGTTGCTGCCCTTCAGGAACAAGCCCTGCGTCCGTTGGGCCGTTTGCCCAGGGTCTGGGTACTGGCGGGGGATGGTGATTTGCAGGAAGATGTTGCTTTGGGCGCTTGTCAACTGGCCGGCCATTGGGGTCTCGGCAATTTGGTCCTTTATTACGACAAAAACGATATCCAAATCTCAGGGCCCGTTGATCGGGTTAGTTCCTTGGACTTCAAGGCTCATTTTGAATCCATGCAATGGGAGGTCCTCGAGATCAACGGGCATGACCACCACGCCTTGCGTCAAGCCATGGAACGGGCCACCCAGGCTGAGCGCAGCCAGCCCTTGATCATTATCGGCCAAAGTACGATGGCCCAAGGCGCCGCTACCATGGAGGGCCTCGCCAAAACCCACGGTGAACCCCTACCCGCCCAGGAAATTGCCGCAACCAAGAGCCGACTCGGCTTGGATCCAGAGAGCACTTTTGCGGTTCAACCCCAGGTTTACGAGCATTTCAATCGAAGGCTTCAGGAACTCAACGCCATCGCTGCCGGATACACGGCCACTTCGGATCGGAAGTCGGCGCCCGAAATCGCCTGGCCCTCCTACGAAACCGGCCAAAGCCTGGCCACCCGCGTTGCCTTTGGCCAAGCCTTGGCCCAAATGGCTCCTTCCATGATAGGGCTAACCGGAGGGAGCGCCGACCTAGAACCTTCGAACAATACCGGGGCCTTTGCTTCTGCGGTTGGAGAGTTCACCAGGAATCATCGGGCCGGTCGAAACCTGGCCTTTGGGGTTCGCGAATTTCCCATGGCCGCAATTCTCAACGGGATGGCTCTGTACGCCCCGGATTTCAAACCGTTTGGCGCAACCTTTTTGACTTTCTCGGATTATATGCGCAATGCCATCCGAATGAGTGCCATTCAGAAGGTTTCGGTCCTTCATGTTTTTACCCACGATTCGATTTTTTTGGGGGAGGATGGGCCTACCCACCAGTCCATTGAACACGTGATGAGCCTTCGGGCCATACCAGACCTTTGGGTCATGCGACCAGCGGATGCACGCGAGACCCAGGCCTGCCTCCGCTTGTGGGCTGCCCAAAGTCATCAACCGGCCGTGCTGGCCTTGACTCGTCAAAATGTGCCCACCCTGGCTTGTACCGAAGGATCAAACCAAGCCCTGGATGCCAAAGTGGCCAAAGGTGCCTACCTGGCTTGGATGCAAGAAGGCGCTGACTCAACCTTAGCCCCGCTTTATGGCTACGCCTCTGGCTCCGAGGTCGCGACCTTAATTCAGGCTTGCCAAGGGCTTGCCGAAAGAGACGGTTCGTTCCAACATCGCGAAATCCGTGTTTATTCGTTGCCATGTTGGGAACTTTTGGATGAACAACCCGCCTCCTACCAGGCCGAAGTCCTCGGACCAGCCCATGCCCATCGTGTATCGCTGGAAGCCGGCGTTACCCTGGGTTGGACCCGATTCACGGGTCATGATGGCCTTAATTTGGGGGTCGATACCTTCGGCTATTCAGCCCCTGGCCCTGACCTGGCCCGTCATTTTGGTCTGGAACCACATCAAGTTCGGGATCGCATTGCGGCATGGCTCAACGGCCCCCAAAAATCCGTTTAATGATTTAATATCGATGAAAAACCTATTCAGCATTCGTGGAATTCTCCTCCATTCGGCAGCCACCACCCTCGGATTGATCTGGCTGATGACCTTGTCGGTCTTGGCCCAATCCAATCCCAGCCCAGGCAAACCCCAAACCAAACCCGTTTGGATTACCGGAGCCATCATCCACGATGCGGTCAACCCTCCCTATCCCGGAGTCATCGGCTTCGACAAGGGAGAGATCGTCTATGTGGGCCGTGGTGCTGAAATCCGATTGGATGCGGTGAATTCCGAAATTATCGATGCCCGAGGTCAGCATGTTTATCCTGGATTTATTGCCCTCCATACCCTTCTGGGCTTGTACGAAATCGAATCGGTCCGCGCCACCAGGGATCATACCGAATCCGGCACCCTGAACCCCCATGTTCATGCCTTGATTGCTTATAATTCTGATTCAAGAATCGTACCGACCGTTCGTAACCACGGGGTCCTGCTGGCCCAAATCGCTCCGGAGGGTGGTCTGATTTCGGGACGATCCGCGGTTGTGCAATTGGATGCCTGGAATTGGGAGGATGCCTGCATCAAAGCGGCCGATGGAATGTATTTGCAGTGGCCCTCCATGAGCAATAGCACCGGACCCCGAGCGCCCAGTGCCGAGGAACAAAACAAAGCCCGCAATCTCACCTTGGGCTCGCTGGAACAATACCTCAACGAGGCCAGGGATTACCACCTCCAAAACCCAAACAACGACCCCTCCGGGAATCAGCGACCTATCAACCTCAAACTGGCCTCAGCCAGCGGGTTATGGAACGGCCAAACCAAGGTCTTTGTACGAGTTGGGGATGCCAAAGGCATGGTGGCTGCCGTCGAATTTTTTGCACGCTGGAACCTCAAGCCGGTATTGGTTGGAGCCGAGGAAGCAGACCAAATCCAAGATTGGCTGGCCGCCCAAAAAATTGATTTGATTTTGACCAAAGTACACCGACTCCCCAACCGAGACGGGGATCCCGTGTATTCGGCCTACGATGCTCCGGCCCGTTTAGCGCGCGCCGGGGTTCGGTTTGGGTTTAGCATGGATGGGGCCTGGAATCAGCGTAATCTACCTTACCAGGCTGGGCATGCTGTTGGCTTTGGGCTGGACACCTTGCGGGCGCTCCAAGCCCTAACCCTGGACGCCGCCCGCATTTTGGGCATTGAGGGTCGGTATGGCAGCCTCGAAGTAGGCAAAAGTGCGACGCTTTTCTTGTCCACAGGGGATGCACTGGATATGCGAGGAAACAACCCCACCCATGCCTTTGTCGATGGCCGCAGGGTCAACCTGGATGACAAACAAAAGGCGCTCTATCGCAAATTCAGCGAGAAATACGAAATCCCGGCCCGCTAAAAGCCGGCGGGTTATTCGGCAAACATGGCCTGGAGCCGATCCGCAATCGCATCGGCACTGTGCCCTTCAATACCACTCCGCTCAATGAGTTGGACCAATTGACCTCCCTTAAACAAAGCAATGCAGGGGGAGGAAGGAGGGTAAGGCAAAAAATGAGTTCGCATTTCGTCAACGGCATCGGTTTCCATGCCTGCGAAGACCGTAACCCTGGCTTTGGGGGCGGAGGCATGTTCAAGGGCTTTGCGAATACCAGGACGGGCATTGGCCGCTGCACAACCGCAGACTGAATTCACCACCACCAAAGCAAGGTCGTCTTTACGGTTCACAAATTCTTGAACCTGTTCAGGGGTTCTTAATTCTTCAAAACCCAGGTCGGTTAATTCTTTGCGCATGGGTGCGACCATAAATTCGGGATAAGGCATAGGAGGGGGATTTTTGGGTTGAGACAAGAAGGCCCGGCGCCCCTGCGGGGATTCCGTGGTCTTCAACTGCAAAAATACAACGCTACCACCCCGGGCATCGTATATTTGCGGCCCAAACCAAAAACTATGGAAAGCGCTGTTGCTCAATACAAAGTCAAAGACATTGCCCTCGCCGAATGGGGTCGCAAAGAAATTCGTCTGGCCGAAGCCGAAATGCCGGGCCTGATGGCATTGCGTGAAGAATTCGGTCCCACCAAGCCCCTCAAAGGTGCCCGCATTGCAGGTTGCCTCCACATGACCATTCAGACCGCTGTTTTGATTGAAACCCTCAAGGAACTCGGCGCTGAAGTCAGCTGGTCTTCCTGCAATATTTTTTCGACCCAGGACCACGCCGCCGCCGCCATCGCCGCCGCCGGAATCCCGGTCTATGCATGGAAAGGAATGACCGAGGAAGAGTACGAATGGTGCATTGAACAAACCCTGCATGCATTTGAAGGCGGACTGCCTTTGAACATGATCCTTGATGACGGGGGTGATTTGACCAATGTCGTGCTGGACCGCTACCCTGAAATGGTGGCCGACCTCCGTGGTATCTCCGAAGAAACCACCACCGGGGTAGCCCGCCTCTACAAGCGGATGCGCGAAGGCACCCTGCCTGTTCCCGCCATTAATGTGAACGATTCCGTTACCAAATCCAAATTTGATAACAAGTACGGTTGTCGCGAATCAGCCGTTGATGCGATCCGTCGTGCAACCGATGTTATGATGGCCGGCAAAGTTGCGGTGGTCTGCGGTTACGGAGATGTCGGCAAAGGAACTGCCGAAAGCCTTCGCGGTGCCGGTGCACGTGTTATTGTTACAGAGATTGATCCTATCTGCGCTTTGCAGGCCGCCATGGACGGTTACCAAGTTCAGCGTTTGGACAGTGTTATCGACCGAGTGGACATGGTCGTAACAGCGACCGGAAACTGCAACATTGTGACCGACAGGCACTTTCGCAAGATGAAAGACAAAACCATTGTCTGCAACATCGGGCACTTTGACAACGAAATTGACATGGCCTGGTTAAACAAAAACCATGGATCTTCCAAGTACACAGTCAAGCCGCAAGTCGATGTTTACACCATTGAGGGCCGCGAGATTATTGTTCTAGCCGAAGGCCGCCTGGTCAACCTTGGTTGCGCCATGGGACACCCTAGCTTTGTGATGTCCAACTCCTTTACCAATCAAACCTTGGCTCAAATGGAGTTGTGGAGCAATGCCGGTAATTACAGCAACCAGGTGTATGTTCTGCCCAAGCACCTGGACGAAAAGGTAGCGGCCCTCCATCTTTCCAAAGTCGGAGCAGAGCTCGAAACCCTTAGCACTGAACAAGCCGATTATATTGGAGTTGGTCTCAACGGTCCTTTCAAAACCGAAATGTACCGCTACTAGTTTTGAGGCGTGACCCCGTAAGCAGTCCCACCCATGATGGACTTCAACGGGTACCGACCAAAGGCGCATGACGCCCCAAAATAAAAAGGGCTGCCTCCGGGCAGCCCTTTTTGTTGGCCGACTAGGTCTCGAACCTAGACTCTTCTGAACCAAAATCAGACGTGTTGCCAATTACACCATCGGCCAGTTTGGTTCCCGTTTCGGCAGACCTTGAGGCCTTTAAGGGCTTTCAAAGTCCGGAAACGGAGGGCAAATATAGCCCGATTCGAGGCATTTATCCCTATTTTCGGGGCTAAATTGAAGAGAAATGAGCTACCAGAAAATTAACAACCTCTTGGGATGGTTGGTTTTTGCCTTTGCGACGGCTGTTTACACCCTTACCCTGGAACCGACCACCTCCTTTTGGGACTGCGGGGAATTTATTTCGGCCTGCTTCAAATTGCAAGTTATGCACCCCCCAGGGGCCCCTTTCTTTATGCTAACTGGGCGCCTGTTCACCCTTTTGGCCGGTAGCCCCGAAAATGTAGCCTGGTCTGTCAATTTTCTAAGCGGACTCACCTCTGGTTTTACCATCCTCTTTTTGTTTTGGACCATTACCGCCTTGGCCCGCAAAATCGTCGAAAATGAACAGCAAAACCTTACGGGGTCTTCCCTATGGTTGGTGATGGGTTCCGGCTTGGTGGGCGCTCTGGCCTATACATTCTCGGACTCGTTTTGGTTCTCTGCCGTCGAGGGTGAAGTTTATGCTTACTCTTCTTTCTTCACTGCCGTTGTTTTCTGGGCCGTTTTGAAATGGGAGCGCGTTGCCGATGAGCCTAATGCGGACCGCTGGCTTTTGTTAATTGCCTACCTAATGGGACTGTCCATCGGCGTACACTTGCTGAATTTGCTGGCGATTCCGGCTATATGCTTGGTGGTCTATTTGCGCCATAACACACCCACACCGCGCGGTGTTTTTGTTAGCTTGTTGGCGTCGGTCGGTGTTTTGGCTTTGGTTCAGTACGGGATTATCCCCGGCTTGCCGACCCTGGCCTCCAAATTTGAACTCCTGGCCGTCAACAGCATGGGGCTTCCATTTGGCACTGGAAACTGGGCCTTTGCTGTCCTTTTTGTGGGCGGTTTGGCTTGGGGGATTGCCCATACCCACCGGACTGGCAAGGTTCTTTTGAATCAACTCTTGCTGGGTACCGCCTTTGTGGTGATCGGTTATTCTTCCTACAGCATGATTGTCATCCGTTCCCATGCCGATCCCTCGATTAACATGAACAAACCGTCGGATATTTTTTCATTGTTATCTTACATCAACCGCGAACAATACGGCGATCGCCCTCTGCTTACGGGGCCCTATTTTACCGCCGAAATTGTTGATCAAGAAGAAGGTCCGATGAAATACCGCAAAGGGGCCGACAATTATGTGGAAGCCGGCCGGGATATCATTCCGATTTATGATCCAACTCAAAACACCTTTTTGCCCCGCGCCTACAAACGCGCCGGTACTCAGCAGCGACACATTGATTTTTACAAGTCCTGGCTCGATTTAAATGACGGTGAAAAGCCTCGTTTTTCGGATAACATGAATTTCTTGTTTACCTATCAGTTGGGGCACATGTACATGCGCTATTTTCTCTGGAATTTCGTTGGCCGGCAGAATGACATCCAGGGTCACGGGCGGGATTTCGAAAAAGGCAACTGGATCAGTGGTATCGAAGCGCTGGATGAATCACGCGTTGGACCATCGGCCAAACTCCCGGCTCATCGGAAAGGGAACAAAGCCCGTAACACGTATTTTGGACTACCGCTTCTTCTGGGTCTTCTCGGCCTATGGTACCAATTCAAAAAGGCCAAAGGCGATGCATGGACTGTTTTCCTGCTCTTTTTACTTACCGGAATCGCCATTGTTATTTATTTGAATTTTGAGCCACTCCAACCGCGCGAGCGAGACTACGCCTATGTTGGTTCTTTCTATGCCTTTGCTGTTTGGATTGGATTGGGCGTTATGGCTCTGGGCCGGTTGATGGGCACCAAGCTAACGCCTGGCTTGGCAGCGTCCCTTGCTGTGGTGGTTGGTCTGGGAATCCCTGCACTAATGGGAGCCCAAAACTGGGATGACCATGATCGTTCCGGAAAATACACCGCCCGCGATATCGCTGTAAATTACTTGGAATCCTGCCCGCCCAATGCCATACTCTTCACCATGGGCGATAACGATACTTACCCCTTGTGGTATGCCCAAGAAGTTGAAGGAATCCGTTCCGATGTGCGTGTTGTTAATTTGAGCCTGCTAGGAACGGATTGGTATATTGACCACCTTCGCCGAAGTATGAACCAAAGCGAAGCCATCCCCCTGAGCATCACTCAAGACAAAATTGCCATGGGCACCCGGGATTACTTGCCATTTTTTGATCGCAAACTCGAGGGGTTTTATGATTTGGAGCAGTTGGTGCAATTCATGGCGAGCGATGATCCCTCGGCCAAACTGCCGACCCAAAGCGGAACCATGATCAACTATTTCCCTACCCAAAACTTTTCGCTACCCGTCAATTTCCAAAACGCCCTGGCTCAGGGCGCTGTTACAGCCACCGATTCATCCCGCGTTCCTGAACGTATCGAATGGACCTTTGCCCGGAACGGGGTCATGAAAAACGACTTGATTATCATGGACTTGTTGGCCCAGAATCAATGGAAAAGGCCGGTTTGTTGGACAGTTTCCATGGGCTCTGAGCAATATTTGGGCCTCGAAGATTATTTCCGTTTGGAGGGCCTGGTCTATCGCCTGACCCCTTTCAGCGTTCCTGCCAATCAGGGTTTGCCTTCCCAAACAGCGGTGGATATCATGCTGGAGAATTTCACCAAAAAATTCCGCTGGGGACGCATGAAGGAGGAGATTTACATCGATCCCGAAACCAACCGAATGACCATCAATTTGCGGAGCAATGCAATGCGCTTGGTTGAGAATCTCCTTTTGGCCGGCCGAAACGAGGATGCGGTTCGAGTTTTGGACCTGTGCGATACCGAAATGCCCAACCGCAAAATCACGTACCTTCCCTACAATTACCAAATGGTGGAATTTTACCATCGGGCGGGTGCAACAGCCAAAGCCAATCGCTTAGCCAAGGAATTTTTTGATACCTACGAATCCGAGGCGATTTATTTTGCTTCGTTACGGGGTGAACAACGGAGTTTCTACGAGCGGGATGAACAGGCTGCGAGGGCTGTCATGAACGAAATGGTCCGGTTATCGCAGAATTTTGGTCAAGGCTCCTTGGCCAATGGTTTCCAAAAGCGACTAACCGCCCTGGGCTCCTAAGGATCTGTATGTTCAGGGACCGAGGGTACAGAGGACGTGGAGGGGGAGGATTCAAGTCCCCCGGCGACCTGCGCCCGGGGGTGCATGCCGTTGAAGTCCTCTTGGATTCAGGTCAGGAAATCAACCGCATTTGGGTTCAAAGAGGCAAAAAGGACCCGGTAGTCCTGGGATTGCTCCGGGAAGCCCGGCAACGCTCGGTGCCCGTTCAGGAAGTACCGCCCGAGAAATTACAACAACTTTGCCCTGGCAATCATCAGGGTATCGTGGCACAAGCATCGCCCATTGCCTACCATACCCTGGAAGAATGGGTGCAATCCGCCTTTGATCAAGGCCAATCGCCTCTCTTGGTTGTAAGCGATGGCATCACCGATGTTCGCAATCTGGGGGCTCTGGCACGCTCAGCCTGGTGCTTAGGAGCGGATGCTTTTCTGATACCCGGTCTGGACAACGCCCAAGTCACTCCCGATGCCATCAAGGCCAGCGCAGGTGCCTTGGAATTGTTACCGGTTTGCCGTACCCTTTCCTTGGCGGATTCCCTTCGATATTTGGCTAATAGCGGTTTTCGCATCATGGGAGCCAGCGAAAAAGGCAAAGACTTGGGCCGTGATCAGGACCTTACCGGGCCCCTGGCATTGGTTTTGGGCGCCGAAGACCAAGGTCTGAGCCCGGATACCCTTCGGCGCTGCGATGCTTTGCTGCGCATTCCCATGCCAGAAAAGGCTCGAACCATTGGTTCTTTGAATGTTTCCGTCGCAGGTGGAATTCTTCTTTTTGAATGCCTTTTGCAAAGAACACGCGTCTAATCAAAACATCCGGAAATCTGTGCCGGCTCTACACGATACCCTCCTCGTACCGCCACCATTGCGGAAGGGCGATACCGTCGGCTTGGTCGCTCCTTCACGAGGGGTAGACTTTGCACAAATCAGGGCCTGGGTTGAATGGATGGAACGCCGGGGTTTTGAGGTCGAAGTCGGCCTTAGCATCGGCCAATTCAAGCATCAATTGGCCGGAACTGATGAAGAAAGAGCCGCCGATCTTCAGAATTTTCTTAATCGATCGGATGTATCGGCCCTTTTTATGGCCCGAGGTGGCTATGGGGCAGCAAGAATTCTCGACTTGGTGGATTGGTCTGCGCTACGCCGTAATCCTAAATGGCTTTGTGGATACAGCGACTCCACCGCCATCTTAAACCATGCCTTAGCGCAAACCGGAGTTGCCGGTTTGCATGGCCCCATGCCTTTTCAATTTAGTACCACCGAATGGAGCATCCAAAGTTGGGAACTCACCTTGGGCCTGTTGGAGGGCGGCTTTCGCATGCCGGGTTCCCCCTACATTGCTTTTGAAAATGACCACAGATCACCCAATTCGCTCGGCGTAGCTCAACCCCCAAGGGCCCATCTTTTTGGTTGGCCGCCGGTCAAAAAATCAAGTTCCCAAACCATTGAAGGCTACCTTTTTGGGGGGAATTTATCGGTAATCTATAGTTTGTTAGGGTCAAACTCATTACCGGATCGCAAAGACCTAATTCTTATAGCCGAGGATATCGATGAATACCGCTACCACTTGGACCGGATGTGGTTGGCCTTGCGACGAAGCGGTCAACTGGACAAAGTAAAAGCTATTTTACTAGGAGATTTTACCGATATCAAAGACCACACGGTACCCCATGGGGAGGAGCCCATAGGTATCGCCTATGAACGAACCCGGGACCTCGGCGTGCCGGTTTTGTTTGGGTTGCCCTTTGGGCATGGCCTACGAAATTACCCCCTCCCATTGGGCGTAAGGGTTCGCATTAATCCGCAAGGATTGTTTTTGTTAGAATCCTAAAAAACAGGATTTACTTCGGGCTCCAAATCGACACCAAATTCTGACCTTACCGAAGAACGGATATCCTGAGCAAGCTGCCACAAGTCTTCGCCCTTGCCTCCACCGTAATGAACCAAAACCAAGGCATGGGTTTCAGAGACACCGATAGAGCCACGCTTGTGCCCCTTCCAACCACATTGCTCAATGAACCAAGCGGCCGATGTTTTGAAATGACCCTTGGTATCATCCTCCGGTTTGGTTGCAAACAAAGGCAACGTGGGATGCAAATTCTTCAAGGAATCTGCCTGTTCCTTTGTCAAAATCGGGTTCTTGAAAAAACTACCAGCATTTCCTACTTGAGCCGGATCCGGTAATTTGGATCGACGAATACTCGCCACCGCATTGGCGATTTCGTCCGAACTTGGAGCATGAGCCCTCCCCTTAGAAAGAACATCTGCGAAGCGAACTTTAAGATCTTGGTAATCCAAGCGAGGGTTGGGTTTGGTATCGAGGAGGTAGCGAACCCGGCAAATAACAAAATTATTTTTGAGTTCTTGTTTGAAAATCGAATTTCGATATGCAAAGGCGCAGATCTCTTTGGAATAAGTGCATGGAGGTCCATTCAAGGGAATGCCGCTTAGGCTTTCAAAACAATCCCCTTGCTCAACCCCGTAGGCCCCAATATTCTGAATGGGAGCCGCTCCAACACGACCCGGTATTAAGGCGAGATTCTCCAACCCCCACCAACCCCTTTGGGTGGTGTAGGTTACCAGGTCATGCCAACCAACCCCAGCCCCCGCCTCAACCAAAACCTGTCCCCGACCGGTTTCATGTTCAACAATCCCTCCAAAAGCCAATCGAATAACAGCCCCTTTGTAATCTCCGCAAAACAAAACATTGCTACCTCCACCCAAAAACATGAATTTACCCTGGGTAAGTTCATCCGCTGTTTCGATCGCTCTGGGCAAATCATCCTCCCGGTTCACATCCAAAAAATAGGCGGCCTGCACCCCCAAACCAAAGGTGTTGTAACGACTTAGATCGTGATTCTTGTAAATTTTCAAGGCGTCGATAACAAAGCTTCCATAAAAAAACCGCCCCCGGATGGGGGCGGCCTTTCTAGCATTGGAATAAATTAATGTTGTACTACTACACGCTGCCGCGCTAGGCCTGCTTCGGTTAACATCTCAAGGCTGTAAGTTCCGTTTGGAAGGGCAGAAATATCCAGGATATGGCGTCCGCCGTTTCCGTTCCAAGTCAAACGCTCCTCCAAGACGGTACGACCGGTTAGGTCGGTCATCACCAAACGAGTTTGACCCAAATCACGGGCTGCGTTCACCTTGATATTCAACAAGTCTGAACCTGGATTTGGATAAGCAACCGCAGCCAGCATTTCTTGAGGAACAACATTGGTTCCGGTGGGAATACGTCCAAAATTCAGAGACATGCGGGCGGCGTTGCCGTTGTTAAACCAATCCGTACTCCGGAACAAAACCGTGGCAAACCAAGGCATGGTCACCGTTTGGTCGTCAATCAAACTGATATGATTGGAACCGTTGTTAGAAAACAAGTGCGCTACCAACCAATACTCTCCAGGGTTGACAATACGCTCCTGCGGGCTACCTCCCAAGGTTGCTGGAAATGGAACTGTCACACGGCCCCTTGAAATATCCGAAGCCGTTAGC
>Ga0214923_10003876_pt1 | contig 18505 bp, 20 predicted proteins | sample LL1510_MetaG_FD_177993 | JGI IMG/M metagenome (GOLD analysis project Ga0214923, IMG submission 177993) | Freshwater microbial communities from Lake Lanier, Atlanta, Georgia, United States - LL-1510 | ecosystem: Environmental > Aquatic > Freshwater > Lake | place: USA: Georgia | collected... | reverse complement strand
TATGAGACAAGTTTTAAAATTTATTGATAATTGCCTTGACACAATTACAGGATATCGCTTACAGCCCGCTGCTGATTTGAGATTGAATAATTCTAGAATCGACATACTCAATAGACTAAAGTGTAATCTCGTCATAGACGCCGGCGCAAATGTTGGACAGTGGGCGCTCGCACTACGAAAGAATGGCTATAAAGGATAAGCGCTTTCTTACGAACCTTCTAATCTGTATTCAAAACTATGTGTCAAAGTCAAGTCTGATCCCTTGTGAAAAGCACGAAAGTGTGCACTTCTTGACTACAAAGGAAGCACCACACTGTATTACTCATCAAACAATGGACTTTCCTCAAGCACCAATAGACCGAGCCGAATTCTTGATCACGATCATGGGATTCAATTTCCCGAAAGTTACCCAGACTCTGTAGTGAGATTAGATCAAGAGATAATTTGAAGAGAGAATCTGTATTTAAAACTTGATATTCAATGCTCTGAGATGCAAGCTTTGCTGGACGCTCTGGGAGTCATCAATGAGATTGCAGCAGTAGAATTCGAAAGTTCTTTAACTGATTTGTATGAAAACGAGTCTTCGCACTACGAAATAGTTAATTGGATATTTTCTTACGGATTTGTACCTTGGCAACTAGTCGTGACTCATTGGGACAGATCTTTAACAACCATATCACTCGACCCAATTTTTATTCGAAACTAATCCAATAATAAAGTTGACTCTATCTTACTAGATTAAAAAGTCTTCTCTTGATTGACTTCAAAATCATCATTATAAATACAATTGGGTGGAATGTTTTATTTATTCTTATATAAAGTAACAGCCAAATTCTAAGAACTGGAGCAAGTAATCTTCTAGTAAAAAATATAGGATTCTTATTCGTGACATGCAGGCTGTAAAGAGAGTCTGAGTCGAAGCGATTAGGGCGTCGGATTGAAATAAATTTACGATTCTTGTCATAAAAAATTAAATTATGGTCAAACGCGAGATGACTTCCTTCTATACTGGATCTAACTTCAGAAACACCTCGCTTGTTCCAAGGATTAGTTCCACCTATGTAAACTCCAAAATCGTGACCATCAAAGTATCCAGTAAATGAAGATTTCTCTTGGTCTCTGGACGCTTTATAGAGATGGTGCGGGGCAATAGGTAGTTTCGTGACCATATTTGGGTGCTTTGTCCATAAGTCAAAGAGAATTTCCATATCGCTTGCTAATGGGTTCCGCTGGACAATTCTTCTAGAATACTGCCATAGAAACTCTGCAGACTTTTTGTCGCGAATAAAAATTGTGCTTGCTATGCCTCGTTCATCTGAAACAATGGGATAAGCAAAGGGCGTAGTGATTTTTAAGAATTCTCCAATTGGGAAATCCTCCGCAAGGATAACGTCTGATTCAATATGGATTGTTGGGGCATCATATGAACTCATAAAACGCGCTAGTAATGAGAAGCGAACCAAAGAAGAAAACCAAAAATTATTACGAAAACTTTTTGGGTATTTATATGATGCTTCTAACTCATCCTCTTCTTGGGTTCTTTGAAAAGTAATTTGATTTTGAAACAACTTCCAGAATCTAAACTTCGTATCATGAAGCATCCAAACATTGGTCTGCTCAAGAATTGATTTCGTTCGAATATAATTTAGTATTAAATGAAGTGGTGGGAAAGTTCGAGTGTGAATGAAAACTACTTGTAAATGCACGTTTTAACAACTCTCTTCCATCGAACTAAATACGGAAATAGGGGTTGGGGAATTCGACCATAGAATCTTCTGTACATCCACCGTAACCCTCTATGAATGGTGAGGTTTAAAGAGTTTTGCCAAAACTCTTCTCTCATGTAAAGTGCATCGCCCCATCCAGCGTTTCTATCCCATTCAGCAAATCTTCTTCTAAATCCTCTGTCTCTGAGATAAGAATCAATCTCACCCTCGAGCACTCCGCCCTTATATAGCTCCTTTTTGCTAACTTCAAGGAATATCCACTTTACTTTTGCCAGTAAGTCCCCCATTCCTTTGATTACTTCCAACTCAGCGCCTTGCACATCCAAAACCAGGAAGTCAAAATTCTCTGTTTGGCTAATTACTTCATCTAGTCTCTTGGAGGGAATTTCTAGAGTTTCCATTACATGAATATTCTTGTAAAATTTTGCATGCTCCCCAAGATCAAAGACGCTGCTTGACGCTGTGCGGCTAGTGATATTGAACTTCATGCTTACTCCCGAAGTCCCCCAAGCAAGCGCGTGAAAAACTCTATGTTTTGGTTTATCTTTAAAGAAAACCTTTAACTCCTCATACTTGGAGGGAAGGGCTTCAATCCAGAAGCAGTAGCCTTCCCCCAACATGTTATTCATCTCATATTCCTGAAATTCTTCCGCCTGATGTGCCCCGACATGCACCATTCCATTAGGTGTCACTCCATAGAATTCTCTAAATAACTTCATATACATCTGCCTAAACCCCCTGCTGCTACCTTAACCTTAGTGTATGGCATCATTGGTGAAGCGTGTTTTAAAAATTCTATATTCAACCCAAAAAACAATCTTCATTCACCTTGCAATTCACTTTGTCAAAATTATTCGGCCCAAGTTGGTAATTAACTACGATGCGAACAAGGTTCGAGATGGGGCAGGTGCGCAACTGCATCGAATTCTCTCGTTAAGTTTGGTCTCCTTCTTGTTTGATTTAAGAATGATACAACCACGGATTGAAGACATAACAATACATCCACTCGATCCCATTCAAGATTCTACTTCTCTTGAAAGATATCTTAGCGATTGGAATAATCGGCTGTTTTCTTCCAGGAAATTTATCCAACAACCTAGAGAAACTTTAAGTTATAAGGTGCTTTATATAGACTCCCTTAACCTACGAAGCCTAATTGTCTTATCCATTAAGTCTAAGTTTTCTAAACGCTCAATAATACTTCATGCGAAAGAATCTCACTCAATCAGCGACTATTGTGTTGATGACTATAGGGCCGCCATCCATTTCTATTTCAAAGAATTTCTCACATTTCTAAATTCTCGACACAATAGATCTGAACTAATTATCCACTATCGGCAAGGATCTGGAGGTTTCGCCATTCATCCAGGCCAGAAAATTCCTCGGCAAATGTCTATAGAGTCAGTTATAAATGTCATAGAAAATATCTCAAGTGAGTCAATGGCAAGAATAGTTAGTATAAGGCTATTCACAGATTCACCTAGAGAAACTTTTCGTTACATTCCAATTCAGAGTCAACTGCATCTTTGGAAAGATATGCCAGGATTTGATGGCAAAACTGTCGTAAATGAAAGTTCTGGTGTCGAAAAACACTTGTTTCCTATAGCCGAAAGAAAGAATTTATTGTTTGCAGTGGATCGAGAGATTGACGCATTTCAAATGATTACTGCTATGGCTAGAGCGGAGGTTCTAATAATATCAAGATCGAGCTTGAGTTACGTTGGTGGGCTATTCAATTCGTGTGGAACCGTATTCTATCCTAATGGTTTTTGGCATACAAAACTGAAGAGGTGGAGAGTTTATGACTAGTTATTATTGTGGGATACTCTTCTAATTATTAGTTCATTAGAGAGAATATCTAGACTTGTAATCTTCTCGAACTACTCTAAGATGCGTTACACTTAGGGCCGTGCTAATTTTTGAGGGGAATTATGTTTACTTCTTACGTTAAACAAGTCATTGATTGCGCAATGAATATCAATCAAAAAGATATTGACAAGGTAGTGATGTTACTCGATGAAATATCAACCACGCAGGCCGGCGTATATATCCTGGGAAACGGAGGCAGCGCGGCAATCGCCTCTCATTTTGCTATTGATTTACAAAAGTCAGGTCATGCTCGTGGAAAATCAATCCGTGCCATTTCTCTTGTTGATAACGTGTCAGTTCTGACCGCAGTGTCAAATGATATCGGGTACCAAGAGGTGTTTTCGTGGCAAATTAATGAATTATGCGACTCGAAAGATTTACTAATAACTATCAGTTCCAGTGGAAATTCAAGTAATATCATCCATGCGCTCAGTGCGGCATCAAGCAAAGGTATGAAAACCATCTCTATATCAGGATTCGAAGGAGGTAAGGCATCAAAACTGGCCAACTTGAGTCTCGTGGCGAAAAGTGAGCCTGGTAAATATGGACTAGTAGAAGATTCACATTCAATGTTATGCCATTATATTTCCTCACTTCTTAGATTAAAGTGAAGTAACCAAGTTCTTCAAATCAAAGAGAAATTCCTTAATTTCCAAATTAGAGTAAATTAGGTCTGGTACAAAACTTTCTAAAGAACTTCGACTCCTGGATCCTGTGGCGACTGAAACAACAGGAAGTCCTACAGCTCGAGCTGTGATTATATCGATTTCCGTATCACCAATTATAACTGCCGGATAGCCAAATTTTTCAAGTTGCGTTCGCGCCCGGCGTGCAATATCGATTCGACTTTCTTCTGACTTACAAAAGAACATAAAATCCTCGTCAAAGCTTTCGAGAAGTCCTATTTGTTGTAATTTTATTCGCCCTCGAAGGCTCGTATTGCCAGTCAATATTCCATTTATCCAGTTTTCAGAAATTTGTCTCATGAATTCAGTTCCGATGCCAGGACAAGTCTCAAGGCGATTTTCATGCCAATTAGGTTCTAGGAGGTCTAATTTTCGGAATGCTTTTGGAACCAAGGTTGCTGGTAAACCGAAATATTCCACGTACCTAAAAAGTACGTCCCAGTCAGATAATCCAGAAGTTTCTAAATCAAAATTTGGTGGGAGAACCGCACCTAGCGCCTCCACGTGAATACTTTGACGACTCCTTGATTCTTTTTTTAGAAGAGTTCCATCAATATCCCAAAGAAGCACACCAAATAATTCTCTTTTCCTTGATTTTTCCCCTATCATATGGTGGTGAGAGTTTTAGTTACGGGAGCCGCAGGATTTATTGGAAGCCATGTTGTGGACAGGCTACTAGATGATGGATTCCACGTAATCGGCGTTGATAATCTAGAGGTTGGCCGAATGAGCAATCTTAAATTTGCAATTAATAATCCAAAGTTTGACTTTAAAGAAATTGACGTACGAAATTCTGGCGCATTACTAAAGGCTTGTACTAGCGCTAGTATATTCCTGCACTTGGCTGCTCTAGCTGACATTGTTCCTTCCGTTGAAAAACCTGATAAATACTTTGAGACAAATGTAGTTGGCACTTTCAATCTAATGCAAATAGCGAGAGAAATAGGTGTTAAAAAAGTAATCTACATTGCTTCGTCTTCATGTTATGGAATACCGACAAATCTGCCCACAACTGAACTAGAGGCGATAAGGCCTCAATATCCATACGCCTTAACAAAGTATTTGGGAGAATCTTTAGCTTTGCACTGGGGTCAAGTTTATAAGATATCCACAACTAGCCTAAGGTTATTCAATGTTTTTGGCCCACGTGCTAGGACTTCCGGGACCTATGGCGCTGTTTTTGGGGTCTTTCTAGCCCAAAAAAATGCAGGGAAACCTTTCACAGTAGTAGGAGATGGTAATCAAACGCGAGATTTCACTTATGTTTCCGACGTTGTCGAAGCTATTGTTTTGGCCATGAACTCTACTCACTCAGGAGTATTTAACGTAGGCTCTGGAGGAACTTACTCGATTAATCGACTCGTTGAGCTGCTAGGGGGCGATGTAGTGAAAATACCAAAAAGGCCTGGCGAGCCGAATAGCACTTTTGCGGATATAACAAAAATCAGAAATGAATTGGGTTGGAGTCCAAAATCTTCTTTTGAGGCGGGAGTTGAAAATATTTTAAAAAGTATTGACGACTGGAAGGATGGGCCTGTCTGGGATGCAGCTTCAATTGAAGTTGCAACTCAGAGTTGGTTTAAATACCTAGATAAAAATGAATAAATTTTATGAAGCTCATGAGTTGAAAGAGTTTTTGTTGAACACTAGAGCCAAGGGTCTAAAGGTTGGAATGAGCCATGGCGTCTTTGACCTGATACATCCGGGTCACGTACAACATTTCATTGCGGCAAAAAAAGAAGTGGATGTACTCATCGTTAGTTTAACGGCAGACCTATTTGTCAATAAAGGGCCAGGACGCCCAATATTTAATGAAGAAATAAGAGTCAAGACTCTATCTGCTCTTGAAGCGGTTGACTTCATAACAATCTCAAGAGATAAGACTGCTGAGTCGATTATCGAATTGATACAGCCGGATGTTTACTTCAAAGGTTCTGATTATAAGTCTCCCGGGGTTGACCCTACTGGAAAGATTGAAGATGAAGTTCAATCTGTGAAAAAGTTTGGTGGAAGGATAGTTTTTACCAATGAGTTCACCTCAAGTTCATCCCAACTAATAAATTTATTTTTCAACAGCTTTGAACGTGATACTCAAAACTGGATTAGGGACTTCAAGAATCACCATTCCGTTGCTGAAATTGATCACTTTCTTCAAAAACTAGGTACATTAGAAATTGCGCTCGTAGGAGAAGTGATTCTTGATGAATACACTACAGTCGAGGCCTTAGGAAAGTCAAGCAAGGACCCCATTCTGGCCTTTAATCTGATGGAGTCTTCCACGATGGTGGGTGGAATCCTTGCTATTGCCAATAATTGTGCTAGCTGGGTTAAGAAAGTAAAAGTATATTCCACGATTAACATAAACGATGAACAAACTACTCAGCTAACCAAAGAACTAAATCCCACCATCGAGCTTGAACTAACACGAACTAAAGCTCCTACCATTGTAAAGCATAGATTTATTGATAAATCTTCGAACGCAAAGGTCTTTGAGACATACAACTTTAACCCTGAAACATACCTAGAAGGTAGTTTGTTAAAATTTCTTTCGAGCCTTAGTGATATCGCAGATTCTGATATGGTCCTAATAGCAGATTATGGGCATGGTTTGATGGATAAAAGCATTTTAACCAAACTTCTTGAATCGTGTAAGTACATTTCTGTAAACACTCAAGCTAACGCGGGTAACCGTGGTTATAACACAATTTCTCGATACAAAGGAATCAATTTTTTTACGGCAAATGGTGGTGAGTTGCAGCTTGAAATGCGTTCACGTAACCTAGATTTTTCAGTTGTGGTCCCAGAATTGATGAAAAATCTTGGTTGTAGAAAAGCAGTTTTAACTATTGGCGGTGAAGGTGTTATCGCTTTCGAAGGTGAAAGGTGTTATCGAGCACCCGCCTTAGCTCAAAGAATTGTTGATAAAGTCGGTGCTGGAGATAGCGTCTTTGCTATCTCGTCTCTTTTGGCATACGTGGATACTCCCCCTATGATTATTGGGCTCCTATCTAACATTGTGGCAGCTCACGAAGTATCTCAGTTAGGACATAAGCAATCTCTTACGATTGGTGATATTCGCAAGCAAATAAGATCCTTGCTAGGCTAGAGAAGTGGAAAAAGTTTTAGTTATTGGTGGTGCAGGATATGTTGGATCCCAATTGGTACCGTCTCTTTTGGAGTCAGGAAGATTTGTCAGAGTTTTTGACACATTTTGGTATGGGCATAATCATTTTCAACATTTGGCTGATAAAAACCTACAGCTCATACAAGGTGACATAAGAAATATTATTCAATTGCGTAGTGCCCTAGAATCTATTGATGTTGTTATTCACTTAGCATGTGTGTCTAACGACCCATCATTTGATCTGAACCCTGCACTGGGAAAAACTATAAACTTAGATTGCTTTCCTCCATTCATTGACTTGCTCAATAAATCTTCGGTCACGCGATTTATATACGCATCCTCGTCTTCTGTTTACGGAATCCGTGAAGAGTTAACAGTTAGCGAAAATTTAGAGTTGAAGCCCCTTACTGATTATTCTAAATACAAAGCTATGTGCGAAGCGATACTCTTAAATGAAGTTAGTGATAACATTATCTCTACGGTGGTAAGACCTGCTACGATCTGTGGCTTTAGCTTACGGCAACGCTTCGACTTAGTGGTTAACATTTTAACAGCTCAAGCAATAAGATTCAGACAAATCAAAGTTTTTGGGGGATCTCAGTATCGACCAAATCTCGATATACGAGATATGGTGGACGCGTACCTTGCTTTGTTGGATTCTAATCCCAGCTCTATTCACAAAGAAGTTTTTAATATTGGGTCAAAAAATTTAAAGGTTGATGAAATTGCTCTAGCTGTGCAAGCAGAAATTGGAAGTGACATAGAAATCATGGTGGAGGAAACAAATGACTTGCGTTCTTATCGTATTGATTCAACAAAAATTAGTAAAGCAATTGGTTTTACCCCAAAATTTTCTATAAATGAATCTATTTCTAATTTACGTGATAATTTTTATAAATTTAATTCGTTGAATCCTTTGACAGACTCAAAATTTGTGAATATCCTCCGTATGAAAGAATTAAATCTAGGTTAAAGTGCCTCATTTTGGATTTGATTTAGATAATACTCTAATAGATTATTCGGAAAGCTGTCAGATTTATGCTGATTTACAGGGATTTGATAAAGTGAATACTTTGACTGAGCTACGGAACCTACTAAAGCCCTTAGATTATAATTCGGAGAGTTGGACCAAGGCACAGTCTTGGATTTATGGTGAAGGTTTGAAGTATGCGAAACTCAGTACTGATGTCGTTGAATTCCTTAATAAACTTAAAGAAAGGAGGTGGAGTATTTCTATACACAGTCACAAAACTAGGATTGGACCCCTTCGGTTTGGAGAAGTGAGGTTCCAAGATTTGATGAATAGATGGATCAAAGACTCTTTATTACCCTCATACGTAGACATTAACTCTAATCTCTTTTTCTATACCAGCTTAGAACTTAAGGTACTTGGGATACAAAAGGTAAATCTAACGCATTACGTGGATGACCTACCTAAAGTCTTTGCTTCACCTAATTTTCCAAGACATTTGAGAAGTTATCTCTATCGGTCCAGAGCACCTGAGTTAGATTGGGTTAAAACCATTGCGACCTTTAAGGAAATTGAAATTGATTAACCATTCGCTCTTTACAGAAATAGCTCTAAATTACGGCTTTTCTGAACTGAACATTAGCCGCGTGATTAAGGGCGGAAATAGTCATGTTCTCAAAATTGAGAGCACTCATTCGAAGCCCTTAGCACTTAAAGTATATGAAGGAACTAAAGAGCGAAGGCTTCGAAGTCTTATGCATGAGCTTGAAGCTTACCGTGTGCTGCACAATAATGGCATCATTAATGTTCCAAGGTTGCGAAACTATTCTGAGCAGTTTCCATCTATTCTCTGTGACTGGATTGATGGTGATACCCCAAAGGTTGACCGCAAATCAAAAGACGCTATCATAAATTGTATATTAGAATTAAAAAGCCTTCACAAGAAAAATCAATGTAATCTAAATTCCGTAGATTCAATATCAAGTTATGACGAATTGATAATGCAAATTGAAGCGAGACATGAGCAGTTAGTTTCTGTTGAAAACTTTCCGAGAAATCTGCTAAACGCTTTAGAATCGACCTTGCAGATATACTCAAGTCATATAGATGAAGGCCAATTAAATATTGATACCTTATCCTTTTCTGATTTTGGAGTGCATAATCTCTTGATTAATCATGAAAATACAATATTTTTTATAGATTTTGAATTCTTTGGCCAGGATTCTTCTGTAAAACTCATTTCAGATTTAACTGCACACCCTCGTGGAATGTATTCCTCCAAGGAGATTATGGGTATCGCTGATCTTCTAGAAATAAATCGTAACTTCGTTAAAAAAGGATATTTAGAATTGATAGCATTAAAATGGGCTTATATTGCTGCGAAGAGAATGGTTGATTTAGATTCGATGAGATTTGTGGGCCGTGAATTAGACTCTGAAGACCCTTTGAATTACATTAGCTATTTAGAATATCTTGGACAAAATTCAAACGACACTCGATTCCTTACTTTCTTAGAATTTAAATCTGTGAGATGATTCTATCGTGCGTTTAGAGTATCAGGCAATGAGTGAAGTCCTTGACTCTAGAAGTCTTGAGCTCAGAAAGATGGTTTTAGCAGCAGTAACTTCTTCTGGTCGAGGCCACATCGGTTCAGCCTTGTCACTTATTGAGATAGTAAGCACTCTCTATGATTCAGTACTACGCCACAACCCACGCCATCCAAATTGGGAAGAACGTGATGTCTTTATTCTGAGTAAAGGGCATGGGTGTCTAGGGCTATACGCCGTACTGGCACAGCATGGTTATTTTCCTATTGAAGAATTAGAGAGTTTTTGCTCTTTCGAATCCAGGCTCGGAGGTCATCCCGAATGGCATACTCTTCCAGGAATTGAATTTTCAACAGGTTCTCTTGGTCATGGTTTAGCCGTTGCTGTTGGGATTAGCAAAGCCATTCAGATGAAAAATAGTGGACGAAGGATTTTTGTATTATTGGGTGACGGAGAGCTTGGTGAAGGATCTATATGGGAAAGCGCATTACATGCTGCGAAGCATTCACTTGACAACTTAGTTGTTGTTATTGACTTTAATAATATGCAAGCTTATGGTGAACTCTGCTCAGTCCTTCCTCTAGACAATTTAGAGGACAAATGGACTTCATTTGGCTTCGAAGTTATGCATGTAAATGGTCATTCACGAGAATCGTTGTTGAAAGCCTTTGTGGCTAAATCTGACTCGAGGCCACGAGTTATTATTGCCCACACCATAAAGGGCAAGGGTATTAAATCTGCTGAAAATTCAGCAGAGTGGCACCATAAGGCTAAAATTTCACCTCAAGATATTGAGAACTTGTTAGCGAATCAACAATGAGACAGGAGGCTCTATCTGCTGTTTTTAACCTTGCGAAACAAAATCCCAAAATTGTCTTCATTGGCTCCGACTTAGGAAATGGGACTTTATCGCAAATGAAAGAACAACTACCCAACCAATTTTTTATGGAAGGAATTTCAGAGCAGCACCTAATCGGATTTGCTGCAGGGTTAGCGAAAGAAGGTTTTATCCCTTTTTTAAACACTATTGCTAATTTCTTTACTCGCCGTGCTCTTGAGCAAATTATCTTAGATGTTTGTTTGCATAAATTACCAGTAAAGATTCTTGGGAGTGGTGGAGGCATGGTGTACGCACCGCTTGGGCCTACACACACTGCAATTGACGACTTAGCTCATATTTTGTCTATACCAAACATAAATGTTTATTCCCCTTCAGACGCTAAAGAAATGTCTAGAATAATTGATTCAGAGGCCTCCAGTCGGCTTCCCGCATACATCAGGTTTGGAAAAGGCGGAGACGAGATTGTCTCCAACTTTCTGACACCATCCAGTGACTCTTCGTATAGTTTCTTCGGAAATATTTTTTCAAATCGAGTGATTATAACTACTGGTGTATCACTACAGCCCGCGTACCATGCAGTCCGCACTTACCCATCGGAAGATTCGCCTTTGTTAATTCATTTTGCTAAAGTCAATATACAACAAAGTTCTCTCAGGGATTTACTCTATGACAAAAAGAAAATACTTGTAGTTGAAGAACATCAATCTACAGGGGGGCTACTAACTCAAGTCCTCCACTACTGCCAGGAGTATAACATTCAAACAAAGCAAATTCGCCATATTTCCCTTGGTAATCAATTTATTAGAAAGTATGGATCACAATCAGACCATTTGTCCTGCTTTGGAATCACCACAGAAAACATTAGACGAGAGGTGGACAATCTAGATGGGTAGCCAAATTGAAATTGTAACTCCACTTCACCTTGCAACCAAGAGAGATTGCTTAGCTCGTATGGTTGATAACAAAGTCGAAGCTATGATTAAAGCCAAACAATATGAATTTGATTATTGGGATGGGGATAGACGCTATGGCTATGGCGGGTATAGATACATACCAGGTAGATGGGCGCCTGTCGCTCAAAAACTAATTGATAGATACAAACTTAAATCTGGAAGCAAATTGCTTGATGTGGGTTGTGGAAAGGGCTTTCTTCTTTATGAAATCCAGCTTATAAATCCAGAAATTGAATGTTTTGGACTAGATATATCGCAGTATGGTCTAGATTCACGACCGCTTGAATTAAAGGGTGATTTTCGTATACACAGAGCACAGGATTTATACCCGTGGAGTGACAACTTTTTCGACTTAGTAATTTCTTTGGGCACTTTCCATAACTTACACCTCCCTGAGCTTGAAAATGCACTTTCAGAAGTTGAGCGAGTAGGCAAGCAATCTTTTGTTATGGTTGAGAGTTTTCGAGATGAGCAGGAACAATTCAATCTTGAATGTTGGGCTCTCACTGCAGAGACTATTTTACATGTGAATGCTTGGAAGTGGATTTACAATAAAGTTGGGTACTCTGGAGACTATGAATTTATTTATTTTTAATAATGGAAGTTAAAGAAACGCTTGCCGCCATTCTTACAGAAACTGGCAAACCCTTGGTGCTTGACTTTATTAAGTTGCCAGATCAATTAAAATCTGGTCAGGTCTTGGTTGAACTTATCACTAGCGGAGTGTGCGGTGCCCAATTAAATGAGATTGATGCAGTTAAAGGACCTGATAAGTTTCTTCCTCATCTTCTCGGGCATGAAGGCTTTGCAAAAGTTGTTGAGGTCGGCCCTGACGTTTCTTGGCTATCTGTTGGCGATAAAGTAATTTTGCATTGGCGTCCTAATGAGGGAATCGAATCAAATACACCAAAATACAAACTACGCAACCAAACAATTAATGCCGGCTGGGTAACAACTTTTAATCATCATGCAGTAGTGTCTCAAAATCGAATGACAAAAGTTGAATCAGAACAAGATAAGTTTTTCATGCCTCTTCTAGGGTGTGCGCTTACGACTGCCCTGGGTGTTCTGCGAAATGAAGCAAAAGTAAGCACTGCCGATAGTTTAATGATAATGGGCTTAGGAGGCGTTGGGAATGCCGTACTTCAATTTGCCCGATATTTCAAATTAAATAATATTACAATAGTGGATAAGGATGCCAGAAAAGAACTATTGGCTAGACAGTATGGTGCTACCCATTTTGTGGAATTTACAAACAAAATTGATACGCTTCAAGCACTTGAAGTATTATTTGGTGAATTTGGTAGACCAACCATTGCAATTGAAACTTCTGGAGATGTAAGAGGTATTGAATTGTGCTACGAAACTTCATCTGCAAATGCAAGGGTTATTTTGGTTGGAGTCCCTAAAATAGGAGAAAAGGCCTCTATTTATACGCTTCCACTTCACTTCGAAAAGAGCATTAAGGGTTCAAAAGGTGGCGCAGCGTCCCCAGATAAGGATATTCCATTTATCCTTAATCTAGTAGAACATAACTTTATTTCTCGACAAGCTTTTCCTACTGAAAATTACAACTTTTCTGACATTAATCTGGCACTGTCTAAACTTCGAGAAGGGGTTAAAGGAAGAATTGTTTTAGAGTTTTAAGATCTCAAATAGCTCTTGTTGCTTTCTTGCTCTAATTAACGAGTACTATAGAAATTAAAAAATGAGCAGTTGTTTTTGAGTATGTAAACTCTCTGCATGAACTTTGAGGTGAGTGAAATGGATCCAAAAGCAACACTTTTTTCCCATTCGATCCTAGATTGCCAGTCACAATGAGCAATGCCTAAAAATTTAAGTTTGAACTTCTATTATTAAGCCGGAGTCACTCTATACGCTCAAGGCCTTACATGAAGGGTCTCGAAATTCCAGAACACTTAATCCAAAGTCCATGAAGAATCGCTGCTTTTTTAGGTTTGCAGTCTATACTTTGGAGTCATGCTGAAAAATCTTAGACATAACCGCTTCAGATTGGCTCAGGCCGGTTTTATAAGTTTTTGGTACCTTTCGCTTTTCCCTGGGCGTGTTGGTTTTGATACAGTTTACGCCTTTAACATGATGCGTGATGGAGAATCAACTGATTGGTGGACCGCGTTATATTTTAGAACATTACAAGTTTTTACCCTAAATGGGCAAGTGTTATATATATTCAGCCTGGTGGGAATTTTACTCCTAAGTTATGGATTGTTCTATTTTGTTGACTCATTGGGTTTGAATTCAAAACTTTCTGAATTAGCTATTCTTTTCACAATAGCAAATCCTATTTTTGGTGTTTTCGCGGTTACTGTTCAACACGACGTCCTTCAAGCATCTGGGACTTTTATTGTTCTGGGAATTTTAGTGCGCATTCTCCGGAATATTCACATCCCGGGGAGGCAGCTAACATTCTTGTTAATTTTATCAAGTTTCTTATTAGGGCAATCCCGCACTGGCCAATTAACTATTGTGGTATCAACTATGGTAATTGGAATTCTCTTAAACAACCGAGTTCTAATTGGACTAGTTTTAACCTTGAATGTTCTTTTGTTTCAACTTTCTCTCGCTGGAATTGATACAACTATAACCGAAAAAGGCAAGTTCTTGCCTTTTATTTCTGATCTAAAATGTATCGCTCAGCATCCTGAAAATGAAATATCATCTAAAGGGTGGGTTTTTCTGAATTCAATAGCCCCTAAAGAGGAATGGATTAAACCTCAGTCTTGTGCTGAAATCACGAATTTGTATTTTACAGATAATATTGACTATGAGAAAATCGAATTAGACTTTGCTTTCATTTCTAATTATCTGAGTATTATTTCAGCACACCCAGCAATTTTTGCTATGGGCCATATCCAAAAGTCAGCTGCTGCGCTGCCTCCTCCTTTTTTTCAAGGCATACAGAACCAAGTGGATCTAAACTACGCTAACCCAATTGGTCTCGGAACGAACATAGCTCTTCAGTCAGGTCCATCATTCTTACACCCATCAATAGATGATCCTTTAGTGCGAATAGATATTCCTCTACTTAAACCTTTGGAAACCTTAGCGCAAATCCCTACATTTTTAGTTAATCAGGCTAGTTGGTTTTGGGCATGGGGTGGGTTATGGCTTTGGCCTATTTTATTCTTCTTTACATTTGTTCTAGACTTTAGACGCATCCGACTACTATATGCACTTCACCCAATAATAATTTTGCATCTAGTGATGATAGTAATTGGTGTCGCTCCAACTGGAAGGCATATGCAGCCAACCATAATTTTAGGCATTTTTACTACAGCATACTTAATTCTTAAGATGGGTACATTACTAAGGGACATCAGCTTTAGATGAGTAAAATTCTAATACTTGGAGGGCAGTCTAGATTGGCTACCTCTTTTCTACAAAAGAGAGAATCTGGCGTAAATTTCACTTTTGCATCGCGAAATCCTAGTGCTGCGGAAATTTTTTTTGATGCCGACAAACTTGACGTAAATCCTATTAATTTTGAGGCATATGATTATGCAATACTTTTATTTGGTATTACAGACCCTGAAACATGCTGGCGTAATCCGAAACAATCTAACCAAATCAATGTTAAGGCGACTAAAAAATTACTTGCGATTTTACGAGAGTCAAATGTGTTTCCAGTGTTCCTCTCTTCGGAGATGGTGTATAGCGAAGAGACCTCTTTCCACACCGAAGGAGAAATTATTCAACCAAAAACTATATATGGATGCCAAAAGGCGGAGATAGAGACTTTTATTACTAAATGTTTCGAGGAATACTTAATTCTTAGGACTGCAAAAATGTATTCCACTTATCTTCGGGACGGCTCTCTGTTCCACACATGGTCTCAATTATTTGGAAGAAATGAAAGAGTGTATGTGGCTTGTGATCAATTTTTTTCGCCTATTGAATATAATAGCGTTGTAGAAGTAATTCTCTACCTTTTACAAGGGCGCATTTCGGGAGTATTTAATTTAGGATCAGGTGAACGTTGGTCTAGAATGGAACTGATGAATCTATTTGTAGAAACAGTTAGATTGAGCACAAGTCACAAATTAGAACTAGAGGGGCGACCTTTAAATACTTTTGGGCTTGCTGAAACCCGAACTTTGGATTTATCAATGAGTGGTGCAAAACTTGAGTCGGTCGTCAACTACCGGTTCAAAAAAGTACAAGATGATGTCAGACTAGCGGCTAAAAACTATTTGGGTCTAAATGATGAATGATAAACAAATATTTTCAGGCTTCCTTTCGCAAGAGGGTAGTAGAAGTATCTCTTATCGTTCTTCTAGGAATATATCTTGTGTTGATGACAGGATGATCGATCAACTTGTTGAGATGGCACTCACGGATGATGTGAACGCGAGACTTTGCTTAAATTCAAGTGTTGAGGATTTTGTACACAGCATGATAATTGTAGAACTTGAAAATAGGTTTCCATTGCCTAAAAGTAACGTCGGCAAAGACCAAATATTCCACATAATTAGAGGAAGAATGGGTATCCTCACTTTTGACTCTTTAGGTAATATTACGGAAAAGATTGTTTTAGAAGAAACCGGAAATTGTAAAGTTTTTTTTGTTGGAGCTGGGACTTACCATTGTAACGTGCCTCTTGGTAGGTATGCAGTTCATCATGAAGTTAGGACAGGACCCTTCACCAATACAAACGATAAATTAATCTTGGATAGATTTAAATCAGTTGATTCATTTGAATCTCGCTTGCAATTGAGACAATTTTTTGAACAAAGTTAGGGGTTATTTTGCTTATTTCATTTATTGTTTTCGCTAGAAACGCTGGAATAGATTTCTTCGCAACTTTAGACACAATTCAAGTTGCCTTATCTAAAATAAGTTTACGTAGAGAAGATTATGAAATACTTTGTGTCGATGATGGTAGCGTATTTCCTCCAACAAGTAATGAGATTTTTTCCTCACACTTGGTTAATAAGCTTATAAGAATTACTCCTGGATTGGGAATTTCAGGCGCAATATATGAAGGAGCGCTTGAAGCTACGGGTGAGTATGTTATCGCCGTACCGGGGTCTAATATGTTTGCACCAAATGGGATACAAAAACTATTGTCAACTTTTTTGGATGGGCATCAAAAAGGGCATGAAATTTTCTTGGGCTTTCGGGAGAACGCTAATACGGCGCGCCCAGTTGTTAAGCTCTATAGTTCCAAGCTTCTTCTTTTTGCATTCAAATTCGTGACTGGTCATTTTGAAATCAGGGACATTCACGGTTTAAATATCTTCAAACGAGACGATATGCTTAGATTTCTTCCTCGAAATGGGAAGCATGGTGGACAATTGCAACTTCTAGCTTCGTGCCTTAAAGGAAATACGACCTATCTACAAGTTCCAGTTTTGCTCCTTCCAGGTCATAAGTCAAGAATTTCTGCAACTTGGCGCGATTCCTTTCCAAGCCTGCCAGCCCTTTTTGCGTCATTTAAAGGAATTCTTAAAATTATCTATAGTTTTAGATCCCGCAAAAGCAAATCCATAATAAGGGTTTTTGCTACTCCACCAAGCAATGGATGAACTCCCGTTGTCTATAGTTTCCCAATACAAACAAAAAGTAAATAATGCGACATCGCGCCAAATCCTGTGTGAAGAACTTCGTCATTCATGGAGAAGCATAAGACATTTGCGAAGTGTTTCCTAAGTGAATTCTTCCAATCTTCTTGAGTCTTGCAATTAACGTGGCCCTCTTTACTTTGAATCGAAGCATAGACCTGTGACTCTAGGCTCGGTGTTCCGAAAACTGCAATGCCATCACTTTTTAAACTTTTACTTGCTTGAGAAAAAAATACATCTTCTTCAGATGCATTTATGTGCTCAATTACATCTAATGCGTAAACACCATCATATTCCTCTCCTGATTTGTCCTTAATAAAATCGGCGCAGATAGCGTACATTTCCCAACGAGAATTCTTTCTACTGTTAATGTCGTCGATAAAAATCTGATCAAAATCAAGGACTGTTAGCGACTCACAAAATTGAGCTACTATCCGAGATGCAAAAGCATCCCCGCAGCCAACTTCGAGAACACGGCTTTTGCCTTGAAGCATCTTCCCAACAAATTTATACCTGGACAGCACTATTCCCAAGCGCTTAGGATCCTCTTGCCATACCCCGCCAGACATTAAGCCAAGTTTCTCTCTACCAAATTCTTCATCTATTTTTATTAATCTACCGTATTGCTTTTCAACAGTCATGTGATTTATCTTTCTAATAGAACTCTCAACATCCACTAAATATAGCATCTCTAATTATGATAGTACAAATCTGCAATGAATTGATTTTATATGTCTGCCGCTAGAAACAATTGAGTTTAATGCTGGCATAAGAACTCCTCAAGATATTGAGATTAACTGTCAAACCTAGACAAATCAGCGTCTTGCCAAATTTGCCACTTTCTGCAGGAAGCTTTCAATACTTGCTAAATCTTAAAACGTAACTTTAACTTGTAATCAAAGGAGTTTGGAAGAAACAGTATGATTTCCTTGAATGACCAAGAGGCACAATTATACAGAATTAGCCCATTAAGAAATTATTCTTTCCAAAACCAAGCTCTGCGCTCCCCTTGGAGAAGAGTAACATCTCTAACAACGCATTCAGCGTTAAATTAGTCGAAATTACCCACTAAAAAGTTCTTGTTTTGTACAAGATAAATTCACTCTTACCGATTTATTCCACCTAGACAGTGGGGATAATTTAAAGAGCCAATAGTGAACATTTTCGTCCAATAAAGTGGACTCGTAAAGCCAAAATTAGACATGA
>Ga0214923_10003875_pt1 | contig 18506 bp, 15 predicted proteins | sample LL1510_MetaG_FD_177993 | JGI IMG/M metagenome (GOLD analysis project Ga0214923, IMG submission 177993) | Freshwater microbial communities from Lake Lanier, Atlanta, Georgia, United States - LL-1510 | ecosystem: Environmental > Aquatic > Freshwater > Lake | place: USA: Georgia | collected... | reverse complement strand
TCAATTTAATGATGATATATTAATAGATATAAAAAAAAGACCATATAAATATATAGATAAATTATAATTATTGTCTATAATATTATTATAAATCATAATGAAAAATTTAATAAATATTTTAATAATATGTTTAATTATTTTTATATCATATAATTATTTATGTTATGATATTGAATATTTTAGTAATGATGCAAATCAATATTTAGAACAATTATATAATAAAATTAGTGATTCTAATTTTGATAATCTTTCTATAATTAATGATGTTACTATTAATGGCGAAATGTCCATTAAAAATGGTATTAATGGTGATTTAGTTATTGATAATAATTTAATAGCTGATGGTAATATAAAAGCAAAAATAGGTTATATAAATAGAGCAATAGTAAATGATAAATATACAATATATAAAAAATCTAATGCTATGAGTATTGGTAAAATTAATAATTCAAATGTTATACCTAGTTTATATTTAAATCCTGGTAGTAAAGAAAATTTATGGGTTTTTGAAAATATTAATAATGATAATTTTTGGTTTTATGCTTGGAATGCTAAAGGACCAAATTTTGGTCATTATACTAGTAATGAATTTAATATGGATAATATATTAAATGATAATAGTTTTAGTTTTATTGGTATTGATGATTTTCAAAAAAATTGAGCTGGATAGATAAATCTATGATTTTTCTATCTAGCACCTAATTTTTTTAAATGCAAAATTTTCTAAAGAAAATCTTATCTTTAAAAAAATTGACATCGGTCTAAAATTAAAGATTTTATAAAATCTTTAATTTTATCCTCGCAGCAATTTTTTTATCTTACTCGCTTTGTTCGCAAGATAAAAAAATTGAAAAATAATAATAATTATATATAATAGAAATATATAAGATGAATAATATAAGATGTATTGTTATAAGTGTGATAAAAATATAAATATTAATAAATGTATTAATAGTAATTATATACCTGAAGTATTTAATATAATGAATTATATATTAAATAATTTTGATAATTTTAATGATATTTATAATTATTTAAATATTTATAGATCTAAAGATATTTATTTTTGGATAGAAAAAAATAAATCTGGTATAACTGTATTCCATTTATTAGTATGGTATATTGGTATACAAACTACTAAATATAAACATTTTAAACAAAAAATATTACATATATTTCTTGCTCTTTTTGGAATGAATTATAATAAATTTAATAATGATTTATTACAATTTAATAATAACACAAATAACTGTGATAATATTATTATTAAATCTTCTAAATATAATATTACCACTGACACCTTTCTTGATAATATATTAAATGAAAATTATAAAAATATTATATTTAATATAGGTACAAATTGTGATCAATATCATACAATATATCATCATTTAAATCAATATTGTGAAAATAAATATGATATATATTATAAAGAAATGTATAATTTCTTATTAAATCATAATAGTCATTTAATGAATGATGTTTTTGATAATAATAATAAAACAGCAAATGATTATTTGCCACAGACACCTTCGGTGATAAATAAATATAATAATAATATCACAGATACTTTTGATAATTTATCATTAATTAGTAATAAAATTACTAGTTCTTATAAAAATCTAGAAAAATCAATAATATCTTATATTGAATCTAAACATGATTTTAATTTAACTAAATGTCAAAAATGTAGAAATATTATCGATTTCTCATTAGATATTCCTAATATTATTAATTATGCATTTAGTACTTATGATTATGTTCTTATTAATCTAATTATTAAAACTTATCAGTTAAGAAGTCTTCTTAATAATTTATATTTATCTAATAATTTAGATTTAAATAAAAATAAAAATGTATTATCAATAGATAATCGTCATAAACATGTTATTAATATTTACAAAACTAATATTAATAAATATATTAATATAGAAAATTATATAACTATTATTGAATAAATAAATATTATTTTGGTATTGACATTATAATTGTTGGTCTCTTAAAATCTGGTATTCTTAATATATTATTTGGATTATTTATTTTATTCATAAATGAATAAGTATTATTTGGTATCATATTTGGTATCATATTTGGTATCATATTATTTGATGATTGATTTATTATTGATTTTATATCAAATGGTCTATATATTCCTCCTTTTATATATTTTGATACATCTACATTATCAGTTTGACCTGTAAACATTTTTAATATATCTTTACCAAATAAAATAATAATAACTAATGCTAATATACCTAATATTATCCATATACCCATTGCTGATTGTATTAGTCCTGATATTCCTTTAAAAAATGAATCTAATATTGCATCTGCTCCTTTATTTTCTGCTGTTGATTTTGCTTCAGTTGTTTTTGTAGTTGATTGTTTATTAGTACCATCACCTTCTAAAGCTTGACCTAATTCATTTTGTAATCCAGATAATGCATCTTTAAATTGTTGACAATTAGAGACAGCTTCAATAGCTTGTTTATTTTTAATATCTTTAATATTAATATTACCTTTTTTATTAATATTAACACCAACATTTAATGAATTACTAACAGATGTACCACATTTACTAATTGTTTCATCTGTAAAATTATTTTCAATTGTATTTTTTAATATATTTTTAATATTTGCTGATAAATTATTATTTTCTTTATAATTACTAAATGATTTTGCATTTGTATTACCTACTGCTAATACACCATTTTTTGCTGCTGATTCTAATTTATCTTTTATATCATTATTTGTTTGATTTTGAATTTTTGATGCCATCTGTTGATATAATTGATTTTTAAATTCTGCTTGTACTGTTGTTTTCTGTAAACATGTTATATTCGCTTTTGCTGATGTGTCATTATCTATTCCACTTATATTAACATCACCATCATCATCAGCATTAATATTAACACCAATATTAGTATCAATATTAGCACCACTAATACATTCATTTTTACTTTTAAAAATATTATTAGTAACTGTTTTAAGATCTTGTTCATTTAAAAAATCAAAATTATTATTATTATTAATAGTATTATCACTACTACTACTACTACTTGCATTACCCATATTTATTTATATATAATTATAAATAGTTATAGATTTTATTATTTATAATTTTATTATTTATGAAAAATATACTGATATTATTAAACATATAATAGTAAATATTATTACTCTTATCTTATTCTCTTTATCTCCACAATATGTATCTAAATATGTTCCTTGATACATATTTAATATTAATATCACATACATATATGATAATGCTTTTAATACACCATCAATTAATGTTCCCATAGTATCTGATATTAAACCTATTGCAGATAATATAGTACCAAATATAGGTATAAATGAAATTAAAAATGGAACAATTATACTTATAACATTTGCTATTGAAACATTTCTAATTATTCTAAAACTATCAACATTTTCTTTACATATATTTCTCTCTCTAATATATAAACTAATAAATACCATTAAATACATTATTATTGTTTTCATTAATTGTCCTTTAAAACCTTCTGCAAAATATTCTATTTTATCTAATATTAATGGTACTAATACTGCTGATAATATTGCAAATAACATTGAATATTCAAATGGTGATCCTGTCTTACCTTTATTTATTTTTCCTAAAAATATAAATATAGCTGGTACAAATGATAATGGTGGTATCCAAAAAAATGGTAATAATAACCATGGTTTATCTAATGATCCATCTAAATATTTTATTCTTACATATAATTGACCTATATTAAATCCTATTGCTGTTATTATTGTTTGTATCAATAAACTCATATATCTATTATATTATATATTATTTTTATGACTTTTTTATCATTATTTCACTTCTTTTAATATTATCATATTATTCATAATATGTCAATATTATACTAATTATAAAAAATTGATATTCTTATTTATTAAGTATTATATAATTATTATATAAATATATAAATATATAATTATTTATTATATTATTATTAATCATGTTTAAATTAATTAAAATTGGAGCCGAATGGTGTAATAATTGTAATATTTTATCTATTCATCTTAATAATTATAATATAAAATATATAGATATAAATATAGATAATATAGATGATATAAAAGATGATTTTATTAAAACATATGATGATATATTATATGATATAATATTAAAAACAGATAAATTACCAACATTATATATAATTAATGATAATAATGATATTATTGAAAAAATGATAGGATTTAATAATAATAGATTAGATGAATTATTAAATTTATTAAAAAAATATAATTTGATGATAGATTTGAATTATAATGAAGATTTTTGATAAAATTTATGATATAGTATTATTATCATATGAATACATATTTACATATCTTTTTAATTTATCAATTTCATTATAAATATTTGATGAATAATATTGTTTATTTAATTTAATAATATTCATTATATTCATATATATTATCATTATTTCTGGATATATTATATTCTTATATTCTTCACAATTCTCTTTATTATTTATATATATATTACTATTATTTTTCTCTTCATTACATATCTTATAATATAATATATCTAAATATTTTTTATTTTTTTTTAACTCATTCAAATTTATTTTTTTTTGATAACTATATTCCATCTAAATTATTATTTATATAATAAAATTTTTTTTAATTTATTATTTTTTTTATTAAATCTAACTTTATTATTCCTATTTTTATACTTAATATTGGTTTTAATTTATTATAATTTTTATGTAATATATATGTACATTTACATCCTGGTTTTTTATTTAATATATTACAATCACAATAATTAAATAAAATACTATGATCATCAATATATTTATTAGTATGAATATAATTGTTATTTTTATTATAGATATTGATATATAAGTTTGATAATGTTAATAAATTAGATTTTTTATAAAAATGAAAACAATTTCGTGTTTTATAATATATCATATCATTTATTTTTTTATCTATATATAATATATTATAAAATTTTATATTAGATGTTGAATCTATTAAATAATTATCTAAATTATTAATTGATAATAATATTTCACCAAATGATTCTAATTTTATATTCTTATTTATATTATATTTATATATCTTTTCATTTAATATTATCTCATATACTATTTCATAATTATCATCTAATGATATATTTATTTTATTATCATATTTATTATGTATATTATATCTTATATTATTATTTTCATATGTTTGATATTTCTCTAATATATTAAAATTATTTATTATATAATCTAATTTATTTTCATTATCAATATATTCTATTTTATCTATTATAAATAAATTTGGTAATACTATTTTTACTATATCTATATAATGTATATTTTCTATTTTTTTTAATAATTCATATTTAAATCTAAATATATTTTTACTTATATTATCATCTTCTAATTCTAAATCTAAATTTATCTCTTCTATATATTCATATTTATCATTTAGATTTTCTAAATTATAATTATAATATTGTCCTAAATTATTTTTATTATTACTTATATAATCTTGTGTTTTATATTCCTTATATTTTTGTATATATGATGTTAATGGTACATTCTTTAATTTATTTAATACTAATCTATAATCCGGTGCTTTATTTATTTTATTTTTAATATCAATACTATTAATCATATAGAAAAAATATTTTATATATAAAAAACTTATAAATAAAATATTCATAAAATTATTTATTGAGTTTAATTTTATTTATTTTAAACTATATATTTATTAAATATAATATTTATCATGAATTCACAAACTAATGTCTTAGATGATTATATTAGTAAATCTATTATACAAAAAATATATGATGTTTTAACTAATCAATCTGATTTACAATTTATTAAACATTTTAATAATGATCAAAAATATTCTCTTGTTCAAAATATCATTAAAATTATGAAAGATACTGTTAATAAAAATAAAATTAATATTATTAATAATAGATATTCTTATAAACAATATGCTATCGATGTTATATCTACTATTAAACCTTTCTTATTAAATAGAAATAATAATAGAACTAATCATATCGAAAATTTTAATAATGATCAATTTATAAAAAATAATTCTTTTAATAATAATAATAATTTTATTGAAAGACCTATATCTAATAATAGACAAAATAATAGAGATCATTTTAATGAATCTGTTCCTACTGAAGATAAATTAAAAAATTTAATGAACTCTAGAGATAATTTATTTGGTAAAGTTGGTAGACCTACAACTCCTGATTTTTCTCTTGATGGTTCTGGTAAAAAAAATAAAGGTAATATACAAAATTTATCTTATAATGTTAATCCTAATGAAAATCATCATCAAAATAATCTTAAAAATAATCATAATAATAATAATAATAATAATAATAATAATAAAAATAATAATAGTGATTATAATAATTCTAATAATAACTTTAACACTAATTCTTCTATTTTCGATCAAAATAATTATAATAATAATTCTACTTTTAATCTTAATAATCAAAATGATATTGATAATATGGCTAGTAATATTATTGATGATAATATGACCCTTGATAATATGGGTTTGGGTATTAATATGAATAATATTAATATTAATGAAAATATATCTACTGAACAACGATTATTACAATTACAAAATGAACGTAAAGTTTTAGATAATAAAAATCAATCTAATATTCCTAATCAATCTAATCAATCTAATCAATCTAATCAATCTAATCAATCTAATCAATCTAATCAATCTAATCAATCTAATCAATCTAATCAAAATAAACAAAATAATAATATTGATTATGATCAATTAATGAAAACTTATAATAATACATCTAATAATCCTAATATTAATAATACATCTAATAATTTACAATATAATCCTAATATTAATAATACATCTAATAATTTACAATATAATCCTAATATTAATAATACATCTAATAATTTACAATATAATCCTAATCCTAATATCAATAATACATCTAATAATTTACAATATAATCCTAATCCTAATATCAATAATACATCTAATAATTTACAATATAATCCTAATCCTAATATCAATAATACATTTAATCCTAATCCTAATATTAATAATATACCTAATAATTTACAATATAATCATAATCCTAATCCTAATCCTAATCCTAATATTAATAATACATCTAATGCTAATCCAAATATTAATAATATACCTAATAATTTACAATATAATGCTAATCCAAATATTAATAATATACCTAATAATTTACAATATAATCCTAATCCTAATATTAATAATACATCTAATAATTTACAATATCCCAGTAATCTCATTGAACAATTCAATATATCAAATCAATCAAAAATATATTCAAATAATAATAATAATAATAATAATAATAATAATGATAATATACAGATATATCAGAAACAGATATCAAATAGTGAAATAATTATTGAATCATTAACAAAAGAGTTGAATGAGATTAAATTACAATTATCTAATCAAAATAAACAGATAGATATATCATTATATGAGACAATAATAAAGAAATTAAATAATGAGAATGTGTATTATGAACAACAATTAAAGAAATTAATAGATGAAAATAAATATTTAAAAGAGAATAATAATAGTAATATAAATATAGATAGTGAAGAATATAAGAAAGAAATTGAAAAGAAAATAAATGAATTAGAATCTATTAAAAAAGAAACTATTCAAGAAACATTAAGATTAAAAGAAGAAAATGATAAAATATCACATAATATAGAATCACAAAATAAATTAAAAAATGAATTATTAGAAATTATAAAATATAATAAAAATAAAATAAATAATACAGAAAAGAGTATTATAATAAAAGATATGATAACTAATTTAAATGATGATATTAATAATATTTCATGTATTGAATTAAATGGATATAATATTCCTAATATTATTAATAATATTAATGATGATAATAATTTAATAAAATTTATAGATCATAATAATAATAATAATGAATATATAATAAAAATTAATAATGGTTATTATACAAATAAAAATATATGTAAAGAATTAAATAATAATCAATATTATGAAACATTAGGTATTAAATTTAATTTAGATAATATTACACATAAAATTTCTATTAAATCTAATAATAATATTTCATTATTATATACTCCTTTATTAGATTTTTTAGGTTTTAATAATGATGATAATATATTAAAAAATCAAAATAATATAATAGCTTCTAATATAATAAAAGTAAATAATGATAAGATAATATATGTATATATAATGGAAATTAATAGAGATAATCCATTATTTCAAATTATGTTAAATACAAATAAAATTAATACTCAAAAAATTGATTTATATCCATATATTGATAATTTAAATAAATTAACATTAGAATTTAGAGATAGTAAAAATAAAATTATTAAATTTGATAATTTCTCTTTCAATATTATCATTAAATCTCTTTTAACTAATAATACTAATGATAATATTACTGAAATTAATGAAACTAATTTATATGATAAACTTATGATGTCTTATTGTTAATTCAATTTATATAAATCTCCTATTTTATTATTATAATATTGATATATTATATTATTATAACCTCCTGATGTATTATTATTTGATCTTAATATATTATATATTATTATTATTATTATTATTACTATTATACCAACTATTATACCTTTTATTATATTATTATTATTTTCTTCTTTTTCTGTTTCTTTTTCTTCTTTTTTTATATTATCTTTTTCTTCTTTTTTTATATTATCTTTTTGTGTTTCTTTTTCTTTTTGTGTTTCTTTTTGTGTTTCTTTTTCTTTATTTATAGATTTTTTTAATTGTTCTTGTATTTTTTGTGATTTATTATTATTTTGTTTATTAGTAATATCAAAATCATCTGAAGTGTCTATTGTAGATAAATTTGAATTAATACCTTTATTACTTTGATCAATTTTAGTATTAGATTGTTTTGAACCACAATCATTATTAATTTGAACATTATTGATATTAACTAGATTAGCATCAATACCTGTCCCAACATTAACACTACAATTAGTATAAGTTGTTATATTACTTTGCATTTCTTTAGTTTTATAACCTGCATCATTACAATTAAAATCAACTAATTTTAAAACATCATCAGGAATAGATCTATTATTAGTATAATATAATGGTGAATTAAGACAACCACATTCTAAACCAGTATCTTCACCATATAAAATATGATCTCTATATAAATTTTTATTAGTTGAATATTTATTATCATTTAAATCATGTAATAATCTCATAGTTTTACAATATGTTTTATAAAAATTATCACAATTATCATTATAATTTTCATCATTTTTAGTACCACTATTAAAATCTCCTATTTCATCATTTATACCTATTGGTAAATTTTTACAAGATTTAATTAAATTATCAAATTTATAAGATACTAAATTATAACCATATTCATTATCACTTGGTAATCTTATATTTAATTCATATTCATCTGTATTACTAGATTCTCTTAAACAACATGCTCTTTTTAAATGAACTAAAGATAACATATTATTAATATTATTAATATTAGATAAACCTCCAATACTTTTAATACTGGGATTAGTATTATCTATTAATATATCTTTTGTAGTATTTAAATTTAATGATTCAAAAAATCCCATTATTTTTTAATATCTCATAATATTATATTCATATAATTATTTAATTATAATTTTATTTATTTTTTTATTACTATTATTTCAAATAATATGATTTTTTTAGTTTAATAATCATATTATTTTATTATAATTACTATATGATAACTATATATGTGCTCATGTTCAATTCTTTCACACTTATTCGCACTTTTATTACAATAACTATATATAAATGTTTATACTCAATTCTTTCACACTTATATTATAATAACTATATTATAATAATTTGTCATATCCAACCAGAAGCAATAGTTGAATACATACGTTTAGGTGATAAAATTATACGTGATTTTTTTCTTTTATTTTTTGTCGAAGACATCTTTGGTGATATTTTTTTACCACCAATTAAATCTATTTTTACTAAATTATTTTTCATTTGTTTAACATTAATCAATAATAAATTTATTTTTGTCAATATTATATTAAGATCATTATATTGTTGTAATAATGTCACATTATTTATATAATTATTCAATAAATTATGTAATTTATTTATATTATTATAATAATTTTCATATTTAATATCATCTTTATATAAAGATAATAATATCATTCCATATTTTTGAATACATTTATCATACCATTTTAATATTTGATCATATGTAGTTTCATCCAATTTATTCATAATATATAAATTAATATAAGAATTTATATATTTTTTTATGAAAATAAATTAAAATAAATATAAATAAATGATAATATAATTAAGATATTAAAAATGTTAAAAGTTTTAAATAAAAGTTCACATTTATTAAATTTATTATCAGATGTTACATTTCCATCATATGTTAAAATAAATGAGATAGGAATGACATATGGTATACAAAATATAAAACATTTCATACCAACATCAAAAAAAATAAGTATAATAAATAGATTATCACATTGTGGTTTAAGAAATTTAAATGTAACAAATTTTGTAAATCCTAAAAAATTTACACAATTTAAAGATCATTATGAAGTATATAAAAATATTCAAAAAATACCTAATACTAATTATAATGTTTTAATTCCTAATTTACAAGGTTTAAATTATGGTATTAATTATAGTAATATTCGTAATGTCACTTTTTTTATTGGTTCTACTGATCAATATAATCAAAAAATATATAATATGGATTTAATTAAATCTTTAAATCATATAACAGAATTAATTGATACAGCTAATATGAATGATATGAAATCAAGAGCTATTATATATGGATGTTTAGAATGTCCTTATTCTGGTAGAGTAAAAGCTTCACATATAAGTATGTTAGTTCAACAATTATTACAAAGAGGTTGTGATGAAGTATGTTTAAGTGATAATACAGATTATCATTTAAATAAAACAAGATTATTAGATAAATTATTATTATTATTAAGTGAAGATATTGATTTATCAAAAATATCTATTCAAATAAATGATAATAAAACAAATGATTGTATTAAATTAATTTTATCATATGGTATTAATAAATTTGATACTTCTATTGTTGATAATAATAATTTTAATACTTATGAATTTATTCGATTCTTACATAAATTAGATATTGATACTAATATTGATATAAATAAAATTAAATTAATTTATGATGATATTAAAACTATTCATTAAAATTAAAATATATAAACTATTCATTAAATAAAAATATGTAATGAAATAAATAAAGTTTATATATATTAACAATTTTTTTGAAAGAGAGTTTAAAAAAATTGCATAAACTAATATATTAGAGATTATATAAGATAATTATATCAATATAAAAGTATATTATTATAATTAGTAATAATAAAGATGTCAAGTTATCATAATTTATAAAATAATTAATATAAATAAAATATTATATAATCAAAAAATGGATAAGATTATATAAATATAATATATAAATCGAAAAATAATATAGATAATATAATAGAAAAAATAAAATCATATGAATAAGATTTTATAGATTAAATAAAAGATATATTAGATAATTCATCAAATACTTATTAAGATACATAATTCGAATTAGATTCATATTTTTAATAATTATTAAATGATCTAAATATTTAATCAAATGATATTTAATTAAATATATAATATAATATTTTATTATAAAATGATTATAGATGTGTAATCATTATGAATCATAGTTAATTATATAATTATATAATCAATATACGTAATAATAAAATATATAAACTTAATAATAATAAAACATCAATTAATATAATTAAATATGATTAATTGGATTATATATTAAATTGTGATAAAAATTTATTATCAAATATATTATCTAATGATTTATTATAATAGATTAAATAGATAATAAAGAAATAGAAAAATATTAATAATATTGGAAGATAAATAAATGATAAAATATAATAATAATGTTCAAAAAATAATAACTAATATCTATTTAATTTAATAAAATATGATTGAAAAAATCAAAAATATGAAATATATATAGTATTGATATAAAAATTATATAATTAAATTTATTTATTTGATTATTTAATTAGAAATAATAATTTTACCAAAACCTAAAATAGTATCATTATATCTCAATATTATTCTTTGATTATTATAACATTTTATTAATTTATTATTTAATAATTTTATACCTAGATATACTTTATCATTATTTGATACATGACTTTTATTATTATTCTTTAAATCATTTATTGCTCCTATTTCACATTCTAATTCGTATTCTATATCTGTATTATCTTGATCAACTAAATGAATAATACAATTATAACCTAATGAAATTATATTAGGTATATTATAAGCATTGAATGATATTTTAAATTTATTTTTTTCTATTAATTTATTTTTTTCTTCTATATTATTATTTTGTTTATTATTACCTATTTCTTCTATTTTCTCTATTAAACTCATATCATTTAAATCATCTTGTTGTTTAATTAAATTTTGACCAGTCCAACCACTAACACATATATATGATATTGATTCAAAACCTAATTTATTAACAAATTTATGTATTTTTTCTTTTATTTCATTTATTTTTATTTTTCTTATATTTTCATCAATCATATCAATTTTATTTATCAATATTATAATATGTTTAATATCACAACCTCTTGATATTAATATATCATCTTTTGTCATTCCATTTATAAATCCAGCATTAAATTCACTCTCTATTGTACTTATTAATACACATACTATACTATCATTATTTTTAGATACAGCAGAAATCATTTCTTTAATATACATTTTGTGTCCAGGTGTATCTAACATTTGATATTGTTGATTATTATAAATAAAATCATATTTATTATAACTTTGAGTAATACCTCTAATACGTTCATCATTATCTGAATCTAATATATAAGCATATGAAAATTTCTTTTTTCCATTCAATTCTGCTTCTTTTTCTATATTTTTAAATTCATGATCAGTTATATTTTTTGTTAAATATAATAAATGTCCTAATGTAGTAGATTTACCAGCATCAACATGTCCTACTGTAATAAATTTAATTATTTTATTATTTATCATAAGATATATAATAAAATAATGATATGATTTTAAATTGATTATTTTAATAAATCATTGTAAAAATCATTATATATTATTGTTGGTTTTTTTATTATTTTATCTTCATATTTATCATTATTTTCTATTATATAATCCAAAAATTTTTCAAATTTCTCATATAATATATCTGTTTCAATTTCTTTTTCATATAGACATATATAATGATTAGATTCATTTATTCTATATTTAAATGCTCCTATATTTGTATATAAAATAGGTAAATTAGTATATAATGCTTTTGTTAATGAATAACACCAAGTTTCTCCCCATTTATTTAATTGTAATAATCCATTAATATTTTTATCATTTATTATATCAAAATATTCTAATTCATTATAACTTATATTTCTATCTACTATATGAAACTTTATTATATTATCTTTATATTTTTTTTCATTATATTTATCATATAATTTCATTATATAATTAGATCCTTTACATTCTCCAAATCCATTTAAATTACCTATATTTATTATATTATCTCTTATTTTTTTTATATATTTTTGTTTATATTCATATATTGAATTATTAGATATATCTAATAAATAATCATTATGTGGTATTATTATATGATTTTTCATATCTATATATTTCTCAAATATTTCATATGTAAATCTCGTTGGATGTATTATTTTATATGATTTTTTAAATAATTGTATTATTTTATCATTTATTATTATATTTTCATTTAAATATCTATTATGTACTTCTATTTCCATATTATATAATTTATTTATATCATTTATTAACCAATACCAATCATGTATTGTTATTATAATTTTTATATCTTTATTTATATTTAATAAATCATCTATTGTTATATCTGTACCATATAAATGTTGTACTAATAATATATCTCCTTTTTTTAATATCATATTATTTTTTCTCTCTATTAAAATACATTTATATTTATTTATTAAATCATATACATATTTTGTTGTACCACCACCTATTTTATGATGTATTATATATTTATCTATTATATTATTATCTATTATATTATTATTTATTATATTATTATCTATTATATTATTATTTATTATATTATTATCACTAAAGATATCTATTATATTATTATTTATTATATTAATAGATTTATTATCACTTTTAGTACTTGTTATATTATAATTAGTATTAAGATAATGTTTAATTATATCAATATTAGATTTAAAATAAATATTAGGATATTGTGATTTATAATTAATTATATCAAAATCATTTGATAAATTCATATATATACATGATTATATAAAATTATATATTTTTAAACATAATATAAATATATATTTGATTATATTTTGATATAATGATTAATTTAGAGACATTATAATTAGAATTAAAATTAAAATAATTATCATAATATATTGGTACTAATACTTCTATGATTAGTATATATATTCGACCTAATTATTCATTAAATATCATTTAATAAGATTTATAAGAAGAAATTAATAAAGCTTCTAATATTAAATCTAAAGTTAATAGACATAATGTTTAAGATGCTTTAACATATGCATTAGAAACAATAAAGAGTAGTGGATTAATAAAAACACCATATACTGGATTATGTATATTTTCAGGTATAGATATTAATGAATAACGTATTAATGAAATCATTATACCTTAATAGATTGTTGGTAATTTATTTAAATCTGATAAATAATTTGATTTGGATATTTTATATTAATAATTAAGACCTTATAATAAATTATTATATATTGTTATTGATGGTAATGGATATTTAATAACTTAAATAAATGGTACAATTAAGACTAAATTATCAAAATATGAAGCATCATTACCAAGAAAACATAATAAAGGTGGTTAATCTAGTGTAAGATTTGAAAGAATTAGAACTAAAGAAATATAAAATTATTGTACTAGAGTGATGGAAGAAATAATAAAATTTGAATAAATGGATGATTATTAACATATAATAATAGGTGGTATAGGTGATTTAAAATAATAAGTATATGATAAATTATCATAGAATGTAAAAAATAAAATTTTATGTATGTTTGATTTAGCAAGTGGTATGTCAAATGGTTTAGATTAATTAATTAAATTATCTGGTGAAAAATTATAAAATAATGAGTTATTTGTAGAATAATAACTTCTTGATAATTTATATACATAAATATAATTAGACTCTAAATTTATTATTATTGGTTAAAAAACTATTGATAATATGATTGAAGAATAATTAATAAATGAACTATATTTATATAATAAAAATGATTAATTACACGAATATGTTAATAAATGTATTAAATATCATATTTAATTAAAATTAATTACTGATTAAACTAATTAAGGTTATTAATTTGTTAAAGGTTTTGGTGGTATTATTGCTATTGCTAAATATTAATTAGATGATAATATTATTGATATTAATACTAATATTAATAATGATATGGATGAATTTATTTGATCATCTAATATATATATAATTTGTATTAAATTATAACATATATTAAGTTATATTTATTAAATTATCATCTTCTTATTATAATTATATAGTTAAATTTGTATTATTAAATATGATATATTATTACTATATTTAATCATCTTATATTACATATATCAATAATTTAAATAATATATATTTTTCTTAATTATATTATATATAATAGATATTTGATAATAATTGATATAATTATTTTAATTTATCACACCAATAATCTTTTGATAAACTTATTTATTCATTTATTTCAATATTATTCAAATATTATTATATATTATTATTTATATTATCATAAATAAATTATTAAATTTATTCATTAAATATATCATCAATTTATATCTAATAATTTATTTATATTTATATTAGATTTTCATTTAATATATTTTTAATAAATTATTTTTAAAATAAATAAGATTATTACATTTTAATAATAAATTAATAATAGATCTTTATATTGATTATATTTATTATATAAGATAAATCATTTTTATTTGATGAAAGATTATATAAATATTAGATAATTAATACAAAAATATCATATGGAAACAGAATAATTAGTATGTGATTTATTGAATTAATCTAATATCACTATTATTGATAGAAATATTAAATATAAAAATTCTTAAACTAATAAGATCTTATTTGAAATTGATATTTTATTATTAGATGCTATTATTGAAGTTAAAAGTAGTTAAGTTATATCTGAATTAAATTATAAAAATATTTATGATTAATTATATAGAATGAGAAATTATATATAAAATAATATAACTATATATGTTTATATGTTTTAAGATGATTCTAATATATAATATTATAATGATAAATGTGATATTAATAATATCAAATTTATTAATAATGTTAATTAAATAGATATATCTAAATATAATTAATATGTTTATAAAATTGATAAATATTCTGTTTTTACTAATCTTATTTAAAATACTAATATATAATAATTATCTAATAAAAAAATTTTTATATAAAAAGATATCTATTATGAAGTTTATTTTGGTTTTAAATATATTATTAATAATAATGATTTATATTTAAATAATTTTGATTATCTTATTAATAATAAAATTTTATAATTAGATGAATCATTATCTAAATAATAATAATATATTTATTTAACTCTAAATAGACCAACAAAATTATTTATAATAGATGAAAATAATAAAATTATAGGATGGAATAATTTTTTTATTATATAATCATATAAAAATAAATTTAGTGGTAAATCTTTCTAAAATATTTCTTTACCTCTTGTTGATAATATTACATAATAATGTATTAAATGTCAAAAAATATTTTTTAAAAAATTGATAAAAAATGAGTTATGTTTATATTGTGAAACTAATAAATAATGATTTATCTTATCATATCTTTATTTAATCCTAAATAATAACCAAATTTAGTATCTATATTCATTAATTTATGTATTATAACACCTAATAATATCATTACTATTAATACTATTAAATCTATATTATTTCTTTTTATATCTGGATATTTAGATTGAATATAATTTGATAAATAATATACACCTAATAATACTCCAAACCAATCAAATAATGCCATATCAAATAATCTCGGTGTTCTTAATGTTTTTATTATTTCACTCATAATATATATCTATATGTATTATATTATATATTATTTTTAATTTAATTGTTCCATATTTCTGATTCTAATTGTACACCAATCCATATTTCTTTATTATTATTACTATAATCTTCTATACAATAATACATTCTACCATTATTATCACCAAAGGTATCTACGGCAAATGCAATATCTCCTTTTTTATCTCCTAATTTTCCTTGTGCTGTTAATGGTGCTTCATTTTTTGAATTTAATTTTCCTGTTATTCTATTATTTTTTATTTCTATTATTATATTTCCTTTCTCATCTATTATATTTCCTTTTAATGTTGCTATATCTTGTGATATATCCAATATTATTTTATTATTATTATTTTTTATATCTCCTATTACTCCTCCATCAAATTTACCTATTTTATTTACTAGATCTAATATCTTATTCCCTTCTATATCTTTTATTTCTTTATTTAATTTTGTTTCTATTATTATTTTATTATTATCATCCATTATTGTTTCTCCTATTATTTCACCTCTTAATTCTACTTTTATTTCTTTTGATAATTTATTTGCTTCATTTGCAAAATCTGCTATATTACTATGATTACATTCTCTTGCATATTCTGATTCTTTTGCTTTATCAGCTTCTATACTATGTTTCGCTTCTTCTGCTATTTGAGCTCTTATACATTCTTCTGCTATTTCAGCATTACCACTATTTTTTGCATAATCAGCTTCTATACAATGTTTTGCTTCTTCTGCTATTTCAGCATTAATACAATTATCAGCATTAATACTATGTTTAGATTCATTACTATATTTACAATGACCTGATTCTCTTATATAATCTAATATCATATTTATATATTCTTCATTTATTTTTGTATCTATTATTATAGTCTCTTTATTTTTTTTACTATTTCCAAATATATCTCCTATCACTTTTATATTATATTCTGTCTCATCTATCTTATCCATTTTTTCTAAATATTTTTTTTTATTATTTTTATTTATCTCCTCTATTATCTTATATAATATCTTATTCTCTATCACATTATTTATATCTTCATTTTTAATCTTATTATTCATTAAATTATTATTATCTTCTAATAATACATTATTTGTCATAGACACTTTTGATGATATATCTTCATTTTTAATCTTATTATTCATTAAATTATTATTATCTAATATATCTTCTAATATTATATTAT
>Ga0214923_10003874_pt1 | contig 18507 bp, 19 predicted proteins | sample LL1510_MetaG_FD_177993 | JGI IMG/M metagenome (GOLD analysis project Ga0214923, IMG submission 177993) | Freshwater microbial communities from Lake Lanier, Atlanta, Georgia, United States - LL-1510 | ecosystem: Environmental > Aquatic > Freshwater > Lake | place: USA: Georgia | collected... | reverse complement strand
ACCATCGTATGGATAAAACCGCCTATGTATTATCTTATCCATCGAGACCATTAGTCGAAACACGTGTCATGAATTTCATACATTTAAATCAAATTCCGTCCGGTTGTCAAATTCACGTCGCGATTATGACACATACGGGTTATAATCAGGAAGATAGTGTATTGGTAAATAAAGGGTCCATTGACCGTGGATTATTTATGGCAACGATATATCATACAGAAAAGGACGAGGATAAAAACATTATTCGTGATGAAATTATCCGTTGTAAGCCAGATAAAACGAAGACCAAAGGTATCAAATTTGGAAATTACGATAAATTGAACAATCACGGATTCATTCCAGAAAATAGTTTGGTCGAAAATCGCGATGTAATTATTGCCAAAATCATTCCAATCAAGGAAAATCGCAATGACCCTACTAAAACGATTAAATATGAAGACCAAAGTAAAACATTCCGCACAACAGAAGAAACCTATATAGATAAAAATTATACAGGTAGAAACGGCGATGGATATAATTTCGCGAAAGTTCGTGTTCGTATTTTAAGAAAACCAACCTACGGTGATAAATTCTCAAGTAGACACGGGCAGAAAGGCACTTGTGGTAACATTATTCCCGAATGTGATATGCCATTTACCAAGGAAGGATTGAGGCCAGATATCATTATCAATCCACATGCAATTCCATCCCGTATGACAATTGCTCAATTAAAAGAAACGCTATTAGGTAAAGTATTATTAGAATTGGGTATGTTTGGAGATGGAACCAGTTTTGGAAATTTGGATGTAAAAACAATCATAAACGAATTACAAAAATTGGGATATGAGAGTTATGGAAATGAAGTAATGTATAATGGATTAACCGGTGAACAGTTAGAAACGAGTATATTTATTGGTCCAGTATTTTATCAAAGATTGAAACACATGGTAAGTGATAAACAACATAGTCGTTCGATTGGTCCAATGGTGAATTTGACCCGTCAACCGGCCGAAGGCCGTAGTAGAGATGGTGGTTTCCGTATTGGTGAAATGGAACGTGATGTCATGATTGCACATGGTATGTCGAAATTTTGCAGAGAACGTTTGTATGACGTATCGGATAAATATAGTGTATATGTATGTAAAAAATGTGGTATGATGGCATCGTATAATGATGGTAATAAAAATAGTAAATACGCGGCATCGGCGGCTGATTTCAGTATTCACAAATGCAATACTTGTCAAAACATGACGGATTTTGCCAAAGTCGATATTCCATATGCATATAAATTATTATCTCAAGAATTGCAGACAATCAATATTGTGCCAAGAATTATTACCGAATAAAAAAAACGAATTTTCCAAACATCTTCTATGCTACATTTATCGAACACTTATCATAATTATAATTATATACCATGCATTTATCAAAGGTATAAGATTTGAGCAAAGTTTCTTCATTTTGTAAATTCGTTCCATAATACAAATCAACGGTATCGAATGGGGCGGGTTTATAGGATGCAAAGCTTGAATTATCAAATGTAGCAAACATTTTAGATATATATGTTTCGACGTCTTTTATTTTGTATTTGAAAAAATCATTTGTTCCATTTATTTTTTTCCCGGAATATTTATTGCAACTATCGTAAGCGATTGATGTTACCATTACCAATTTTTCATGTTTATTTTGTAAAATTCGATTGAAATATTCGTTAAGGTAGTATGTCTGCACTGTATTTATGATTTTATCGGCAATCGTAATATATGGACTACGTAAATTGGTGTAATCTGGGAACAGATTATTGGTAAATATTAATATGCATACTAAACGGTAGAACATATATATGATTCTTGTATAAAGTATATTGTTATAATATGTATTTGTTGTAATATATATTATATTGACGGTTGCAGTCGAATCAATTTTATAATTGTGGAATAGTTGCATATTGTGCGTGATATGGTGAACGATACCCATCTAAATTATGCACACCACCATCTTTACTTTCATCGATTTTTCTCAAAAAAAAATGGCGAATGTCTTCGCGATAAATACCTCTATATATTTGAAAATAATATCCACCATAACCATTGAAATGAACGAAGCATGGTTTGACTTTTAACACATTATTATATAAGCGTCCATTTACAAATTCAATACCTTCAAATTGAATCTTATACATACTTTGAAATATACGTTGATACATATCTATTTTCACTCTATTTTCGGGTAGTGCGGCGTGGTGAAGATAATATTGTGTAAAATAATTTTGGTCTCCTCCTAAACTACTAATTTCATGTATTTCATCAATCGTTTTCCAATCATATATTTTTTGGATAGCATGTTTATAACCGATATATCCGCCCGAATTCACATATTTGAAATTTGTCATATTTTCAATGTTTAATTGACGATATAAATGAGCATAAGTATGTATATTTTCACCGGGATAACAATTGAGTTCAGCACTTAACAATAAATCACAATCATACTCTCTAAATTTTTCTAAAATTTCGTTTTCATCGGTGAATAATAATACATCATATGCATCTATAAAACAAACAATATCATTATCCGGAATATCGCGAATAGCATTATTCATATGAATAATTTTATCGACATATCCGTTCCATTTATCGAAAACTATAACATTAATATTTACATTTTGTTTTGCTGCGGAACGTTTTAAGCATTCGATTTCGTTTTCATTATTTCCTAAAGTAAAAATATGAAGCATTGTATACTATAAAATTATAATATTTTTTATATACTTATAAATATAAATATAAATTTTCCAATATACAAATATACAAATGTATAATTTATCGGTTGGCGCAATATTCAAAAATGAATCCCATTCAATTCGAGAATGGCTTGAACATTATATTTATCGGGACGTAGAACATTTTTATTTGATTGATGATTCAAGCACTGATAATACAGTAGAAATAATAAAACCGTATATAGAACGTGGTATAATAACCCTATTTTCAGGAAATAATTGGCCATATTATTTAGGACGGCAACGAGATATGTATAATCATTTTATTTTACCCAATTTACCGGAAACGGAATGGTTATTGATGGTAGACCTAGATGAATACGTGTGGTCTTCTCAATCAAATTCACTTTTTTGGATGTTAAAATTTTATAGACATCTTGGACAAATACAAGTGAATCATACAATATTTGGTTCAAATGGATATACTGACCAACCACAGTCATTAGTAGAAGGATTTACAAAACGCTCATTGATAAAACCGACTGAGTTAGATGGATGCGGTAATCGAAAATATTTTGTCAACTCGTCGTTTAAATTTACCAGTTTGAATGTACATGATGCTACATTTTTAGATAAAAATGACGAAATAAATAATTTCAAATTATTAGATATACCATATTTTGCGATGAATCATTATAATTGTCAATCATTCAATCATTGGATAAATGTAAAATGTAGTCGAGGTGATTGCGATAATTATCGTGTTAGAACGATAGAGGATTTCAAAATATACGATTTGAATGATGTTGAAGACAAAGAACTATATGAACAAAACAAAGAGATTATTGCAAAAATGAAAAATTCGTAAATATTTCGATATAAATACTCTTCGTATGGTATAAAGGTATTTATGAGTGAAATTAATGATATTCGAACTCCAAATAATTTCAAGGGATTTTCATTTTCGAATTATAAAAATTCAGAGGTAAAAAAATCGTTCAAAGAAGCAATGTTAAAGGGTAAAATAGAACCGGCGTGTTATTGGTGTGCAGAATTGATATGTGCAGGGCATTTTATGGATGCATGGGAATGTATATTGAATTATTCCGGAAAATACATTCATTTAGGAAATCCAAAATTAATGATATATTTAGAAATGAGATATGATATATTTCGCGATATTATGTCAAAAGGTCAATATTTGAATGATTTGTATTATCGTAATAATTTAAAATTGCGAAAATTATTTGCAGAGATGATTAGTATATTAACTCTTTCCAATAAGAAGCATAGTTTTGAAGCGATTAAAATAAACCGGGTAGAGGAATATGATATTACACAAATGACGGAGAGATTGAAAGCGCCATCTACCCAATATGTAGAAAACGTATTTTTACCAAAAGACCCTAAAGAATTATTCATAGCAGTAAATGAATTTGCGTATGGTCTCTCAAAAGAACGGCGTAATATGACAACTGCATGTTATTGGTATGAATGGGTAATCGAATTTGACAATATATGTAAAAAAAGAAAGGAACCGTGTTTTGCAGAGAGACGAACGAAGTTACCGGTTGAAAATAAATACCAAAATGATATTGTTTGGATATTGTGGGACGCGATTCAATATTATTGTGACGAAATGAATAATTCATATATTCGTAAAATAATGGATGCCGTTCTCTCACTCTTTTGTATTAAATACACAACAGCCAGTTGCAAAAAACGCCGGTATTTGTTTTATTTTGCAATTGCATTAATTACTGAACCGGTGCCGACCAATATAGATTTAGTAAGTGACAAGGAAATTGTGAAATCAGTCATTGATAATATAGATGAAGTATATAAACAAATAAAGAAAAACGAAGTCAGTCCAAATACAGATTATTTATTCGCTAATTTAGAGAAACAAAATAATTTCGAAAAATCAATGAAAAAAATGGAATTATTGGAGAGTATTTCGAATGTGCCTCCAAAAAATATATAGATATAATGTAAATATGGCAAATATATTTGATGTAGACAACAAACCAAATAAAGAAAAAGATAAAATAAAAGTCATTGGTGAAGGTGCATATGGTTGTGTTCATAAACCTAGTTTGAAATGTAGTAAAACAAAGGATAAAATACAATACAGAAACAAAATATCGAAAATATTATCCAAAGATGACGCAATAGAAGAAATGAATGAATATAATATAATTGCGAATATAGATAAAAACAACGGATTTTTTTTAGGAAAACCCGTAATGTGTTCTGTAAAACATACGAATGAGAACATGAACGCGATAAGTAAATGTGAAAAGGGCTATGAATTATTAAAAAAAATAGATGACATACAATTGTTAATAATGGATTATGGAGGAGATAATTTAGACGCGCTTTCACAAGAATTTAGTATAATGAAAAAGACAAAAACAAATGTCAATAAGGTGAAACAATTTTTCAGTAAAGCCCATCGTTTGTTGTTAGGTATAAAATTTTTGAACGATAACAATATTATACATCATGACATGAAGCCACAAAACATTGTATATAACAAAAAAGATAATCATGTAAATTTTATAGATTTTGGATTTACCACTTATAAAAGTGATTTGAAGGAATCTTCTGTAAAATCAAAAAATACATTAGCAAATTGTCATTGGTCATATCCACTAGATATATATTATATTAACTATGATAAATTTATGAGTTTTGCGAAAATGTCGCCCAATGAAAAAAATAATAATTTCGATAGAATGATACGTAATTTGAAAATTGGTGAAAATGATAAATGCACAATGGCAATTAGTATAATAATGACTTATATATGTGAAGAAAATTTGAATTCATCTAAAAAAAATAAGATTTTAGAATTGTATATGAATGATTATAAAAATATGTTATTGAAAGATATTGTTCCAGATAATTACGAAAAATTTTTGAATAAGTCATTAGACACGATGGACTTGTATGGATTAGGTATTGCATTTTTTTTAGTAGTGAATGCATGTAAACATTTATTACCGAAAGAACTTATATATGATTTAAAAAATTTGTGTTATTATATGACATGTTTTGATTTGAACAAAAGATACGATACTGAGACAGCAATATATAAATATGAGGAAATATTGAATAAATACAAAATACCGATATATGTAGATAAAAATGCAGATAAAATATAATATTACAACATGAAATAATATAGAAAAAAGAAATGTTGTAATATTATAATGAAAAAAATAGCATATTACACATGTTATTTTGGAAAATTGTATAATTATTCAAGATTGGTTCCTCCAATACCATCTCAAAGACACGATTGTTATTATTTTACGAATGATTTAGAAATATACAATTCATTAGAAAATACGCCATGGAAAAGAATATTTTGTAGTGATGTGCCTGCTCATGATTGTAATATTGCAAATACAATGGAAACAAAAATATTACGAACATGTCCACATAAATTTGAGATATTAAATGATTATGAATATTTATGTTGGTTTGACTCAAAACTTCAAGTATTTGAACATAAAGTTGAAGAATTAATGGAGCAATTAGCAAATAACGAGGATAAAATAATGGTTTTAACGAAGCATCCTTATAGTAATCGATTTACGAGTGTATGGGACGAATTTAATTTGGCAATGGGATATGATAGATATGCGCTTCAAAAAGAACAAAATATTAAATACATAAATAAACAAATCGAAAACGGATATTCGGAAAAAATAAATATACATTTTTCAGGAGGATGGAATTTGAAAAAAAAATGTAAAAAAGTAGAAGAATTTGGTGAGTTATGGTATTCGCACATATTAGAATGTGGTATAGAAGACCAAATCAGTTTACAATTTGTTCAACAAAAATATATAGATAATATAATCGCGGTTGAGGATAAATATACTTGGAAATATTTTTACGAATAAAATGACATAACAAAATAGATTATGTGATTTTAACAGTTATACGTTTGGAAAGAATTTGAATTATCACTAAACCCATCGCGTTGTATTCCAATTCTTTCATCAAAACAGAACCATTTAGATTCTGGTTGTAGTTTTTTCCATACTTGGTCATTCGCGTATATCCAGTGTTTTCCCGTAGTATCTAACAATGGCATAGCCCATTCATATAATTCAATAAGTTTATCATAGAATTGTTCATTTACAATGTAAGCAGATGCCGTTTGTGCATCTTTCACAATTTTCAAAAAAGGGTGTTTTTCGCAATCTTCAGATTTATTTACTAAATATCCTAACATACATACATCAAAATCGACCTTTTCAATAAAAAGTTTTTCTAACAAAGTGTATAATTCATCTTTTGAAATGATAAATGTAAAATCATCTTCAAATATTAATACGTTTTTATATCCGCGTTCTTTTGCTATTTTATAGACAGATAAATGAGACATACCGCAACCTAAAATACCTCTACCTGGAGTAGCGATTGCTGGAAATCGTTCAAATGGTAAACTCATACGATTTAATTCAAATTCGATTTCATCTCGTCGGTCAGTTCGTTTATCTAGGTTAATGTAAAAAATACCATCAATATATTTTTTTATATTGTAATCACCAGTATATGGTTCAATCGTATTCATATAATGATTGTTTTCTTGTAATTTTTTAGTGAATTCGTCAAAATCACTTAATAACATATTACGGCAAGCGATTATCTTGTTAATTTTAACATTATCTCCGCAACATGTAAACCCATGGTAATATTTATGGTTTTTACCTATATGATTACAACCGACAAATCCGTTATTTTTGATAACTAGTGCATTTATTTCATATTCGGGTAGTTGTAAATAATATGCAAAAAGAACTACCCACGCCTCTATCAACCAATCATTATTCGTTTCTTTACATATTTTTTTCCAATCAACAAATATTGTTTCTAACCGATTCAATAAAATATCGAAACATCCTTTTGATATAATAATTCCGGCAGCATCGTGAAAATATATACGTTTTTCTCCTAATTCTCTAAAGTTACCATGACCACCAAAATACAATTTATTCGTAGGGTCGTAGCTATCTAAATAACGAATCAATTTAGGAATATTAATATAACTATCATTTGAACATATCAATATATAATCTGGGGTTTCTCTTTCGTAAACAGTTTTCAATCCGTGATACATCATTGGTATTTTATCTCCATTTTCATCGACGATTTCTTGAACATACACATATTTTGAATCTAATAATTCTGGATGAGGTTCATTTATAATAAATGATATATTGACACCATTTTCTTTACATAACACATCATTTCCCCACGTTTCATTTATTTTATGAATATCTTGTAAGTTATTGGTATTTGCAATAACGCAAATTGAAATTTTCATAATAGTAATAATAAATATAAATATAAATTCTATTTATTATTGTTTTTTATTTTATTATTTTATTATTTTCGTTTGTTTCTGTTTTTTTATATTTTAGTTTATTATTTTTTCGATTTCGTTTTGTTTTCCTTCCATATTTACAATATTGTTTTTGGGAGAAACCGCGTGGTCTATTGCAATTTATACTTCGTTTGTATTTTATCGACCACCTATGTTTTTTCTGGGTATTAGCCATTATATATTATATATTATACAATATATAATATATAAAATCACGATATAATCTAAAATGCAGAGCCAAATGCTCCTCCTAAAACACCATTTGCTGGCATAGGACCCATCATGGAAGCATAATCTTGGGATGGAGTACTCATACCAGAACCATGCATCATATTATCGTAATTTTCGGCAACACGTGGTCTAGCAGTAGCGATTGGTGCTGGTGGAAAAACACCAGTTTGAACATGTGAATTGTCTAAATAATCCGCTTGGCTTGATGAATGTTGTGATACTGAATTATTCACTCTTACATTTTTTTTAACATTTGCTTTAGCATCGCCGTCGGATGGTCCATTCCATAATTCATTTACACGGTCGACTAAAATATTTACTTTAATACCTAGTTTTGTTTGAATACTTAATACAATAATCAAGAATGCTAGAATGACATTTGTTAATACAAGGTTATCATAAATAAATCCACTGTAAGTTGGAATAAATGTGATGATACGATGAATTACAATAACTCCACAAAACATGATGATTAGTTGTAAAAATATTTCGACTAAAATCTCTAAACTGGATTTTTCAGTATCCGCTTCTGGAATAAATCGTTGAATTAATTTATTCAAAATAACAATAGGAATTACGCCTAAAGATGAATATTGAACAGCGTTAAAAATTTCGGCTTTTCCTTCTTCTGTAGTTGAAAATACATGGTTGAAGAAAGTTTTTTTAGAAGAATCTCCACCCATTTCAGTTAATCCTTGAACATCCATTATTCTATATAGCAATCATTAGAAATTAGTTGTTTGAAAACGAATTGAAAAAAAATGAATATGCTAAATAAATATTTATTTACTCACAAATTCCATAATCATGGGAAAAATAGGTTCTATGGCTAAAGCACACGCGTGAGCAACATCTCTATGTTCTTTTTGCGTTCCTGCTTCGGTTCGTAATTGAATATAATGGACCCATGAACGAAGAGTGCCATTCATATACATTCGCGATACAGTCATTCCTTCTGGTAAAACGGCTCTCGCTTGTTCTTTGGCAATACCATTATTGATGGCCCATGTATATGCTGTTTGTGCAGCGACAGTAACGTCTTCTTGTTGTTTTTTCCATTCTTCTTGTAATTGAATATTGTCTGTTTCTAAACTATTTTGTCGGTTTTTTTGGTCTTGTAAACGAGCTTCTTTTGGTTCAAATCCTAAATCGGCAATAGCATATCTTTGCGAAAATTCTTGGAATGAAAAAGAACGATGTCTCAGGATTTGCCTTGCAATATCACGAGTCGTTTCAATTTCCAAACATATACTTACCATTTCTAAAGGTGACCAATGTTTGTGCTTGATTAAGTATCGTATTAATCGTTCATTTGTTTCTGTGTTATGTTGATTCGCGGGGTTTGATACTCTAGCACAATACGCGACTACATCTTGAAGTGTTTGTTCATTATTTTCGGGTTTAGAGTAACTAACTAATTGGACCTTCATAATTTATAAACAGTATAAGAATGGCTTTATATATTTTATTGTAATTTATGAATTGCCTGTAATAAATCTTGTTTAGAAATATGAGGTTGAGCATTTAATACGTCTCCAAAATCAATATAGATATCTTCAATGCATGACGCGTATTTTTCATCCAATATATATTTTACACAAAATTCGGCGGTCAATGTTTGAGTGTATAATAGGGTCTTTAGAGATAAATTATTTATGTTTTTTTCTAATATATGAATATCAAATTTATGATAGCGTAACATATGGTCAGTTATTTTTTCATAAACATAGGTATCATAATTTTTCTCTAAATTTTTTTTCATTCTCTCGATGTTTTTTTCATGCAATTGTTGACTCATGTTTTCCACCATCTTTTTTGTAATTTTATTGGGTTTTTGTTGTTTATCCATTTTATTTATATTAATTGTTGTTATTTATGTTATTGTATATTTCATATAATTTTGAAATAGTGTTTCAATTTTATATATGTATATAGTAGGATGACAAGTAATAAAAGTAGTATTAAGACAAATTCTTTTATACATTTTGGTTGTTGGAATAATGGGTTTTGTGACAAGAATGAAGGAACTAATAGCGTATCAAAAGTAATGAATAAATTAAATAAATATGCAAGAAAAAATATAAATTTTATCTCGATTGCAGGAGATAATTATTATCCTGAAAAAATAAAAAAGGAAAAGAGTGAAAAAAAAGAAAAAGGAGAAAAGAGTGAAAAAAGCGAAAAAAGCAAAAAAAGTGAAAAAAAAGAAGGAGATAAAATAAAGATGATTCATACAAATGAATTAGTATCTGGATTCAACTGTTTACCGAATAATATAGAAATAAATATGATATTAGGTAATCATGATTTAGAAACGAACACTAGAAATAAACAACAATTGTATGTAGATGATATAACCAAAATGGAAGATATGAATAATTGTTTCATTTTGAATACTGAAATAAATGAAGCGAGAAAAAAACCCATAAATTTTGTATTACAAAAAACATATGAATTGTCCAAAAATACCCTCATAATAATGATAGATACGAGCATGTATGAAGATGATGCAAACAATTATATACCATGTTATAATGAGTATTTTCAAAAAAATGGAGTAATTGATTTACCTATAACAAATATAATTGAATTACAAAAACTACAACGAGAGAATATATTACATAAGTTAGAGGAATTAAATAAAACATATAGTAATATAATCATTATTGGGCATCATCCAATTACTGGATGGAAAGAAAAAAATGATAATAATATATTGATACATCCATCCATTGAATTTATAGAATTATTAATGGATATTTATGAAAAACACCAATCAAGTAAGTATTATTATTTGTGTGCTGATTTACATTTATATCAACAAGGGACTATAAAAATAGATGACAAAATGGTAATTCACCAATATATAGTTGGAACGGGTGGTGCCGAATTAGATACTGCGATACGCGTAGAACCAGGTAAAACTATAAATCCAGATATGAATATACTGTCTTATGAAATGAAACAAAATATCAGCACAAATGGGTTTTTACATTGTATCGAAAACGGTAAACAGTTATGTTTCAAGTTTATTGACATAATGAATGATGCAATCATTAAAAACAATTGTAATTCAAATTCATTCGATAGATATTCAAGAAAAAGTAAATCAAGTAAATCAAATAAATCAATTAAATTACCAAAAACGATAGATGGTAAAATACGAAAAACAATAAAAACAAATAACATAAAAACTATTTAGAAAAATATTGAATAGTAAAATATATAATTCATTCAAAATGAGTCAAGGAGTAGCCGCCGCAAGAAAAAGAAGAGCACCTGCATCATTGCAACCCCCAACACCGCCACAAATTACAACCCAACAACAATCACAGCCACAACCAGGTCAAGGTGTTGGACTCACCTTACCGCAAGTCATTGCCCTCGTCGATAAACGTTTAACGATTGTGGAAAGTTTTATGAATGAATCAAAAACAACCGGTTTATCAAACAATGTAGTTGTAAATTCATCAAATGATTCTATGATGGAAGAGTTAAATGCCCGTTGTGACATGTTAGCAGAAGAAATCATTAACCTTAAAAATATTGTGTTAAATTTACAATCATATACAATGGAGGTGAATAAAACATTAATGGAAGAACGTGTGAGAATTTTATCAGACGTAGTAGAAAACGAAATAGCTGAATCATCGTAAATAAATAATAATAATAATAATAATAATAAAATAAATATAAATATAATCGTCTTATATTTATATAAAAATGTCATCGAATGATAATTTGCTTAATAAATTAGAAAATTTCAAGAAACAATATTACAGTGAAAATACAAAAAATACCTTTTTTAAAAAACAACAAAAAATGGATTTTGCGCAAAATGTGAAACAACAATTTCCTTTGGAAGAATTAATTGCCAAAACAATGTATATTTTACCAAATACCAATATGATATATATTGATTATCCTGTATTCAAAATGTATGGACATCCAGACGTATACAGTCATGTGATTGATTATATACAACTACTCATTGATAATTGTATTCAAATACATGGTTCATATAGCGTTCATGTAAATTTAGATTCATTTACTATTTCTGCAGCAGAACGATATAGAACCATAGTCGATATGTTTTACGCCAAAACGGTAGATAAATATACATTATATTTCACCAATATCGAATGTATAACTATTTATTATACCCCAAATAGTATTAGTGATATTATCAAAATATTTTTACCAAACGATATTTTACCAAAGGTTAAATTGATTACCAAAACAGAATCCCCTGTAAAAATAAATGAATTATTTGCTAGTGTTCAAGTAAGTAAATAACCATTTGACTACCATTTTTACGAAAATTATTTTTAGTGTAAAATGATTCTAATGATTCGTTGCAATCAAGAATTACTTTGTGACATTTACGTTTTTTTGCTTCATTGACTAAATGTTCTACTAACAATTTACCTATACCATGTTTTCGATATTTTTCTTCTACATATATATCTTCAATATGAGCATATAGAGATATATTATGAATGAATTTTGTTTCATATAATATAGTGCCAGTTCCAATGATTTCATTTTCATTGACTACTATCCATATATCACTAGTTTGTTGTATGTTATTCAATGTATTTATATATTCAGCGCATGTAAAATCGGTTTCTCTAAAACCATTTATCAAAACCTTGTATTTTTCATAATCGGTTTCTAATAATTTTCGAATAAAAAAATTCATAATATTTATCTATATATTATGAATCATTGTGTTTTTATTTTGTTTTTTATTTTTTTATCTAAAATAATTATTGTTTTTTATTTTTATTTATAGAACTGGATAAGAACCTTGTAATAACATTCCACATTGTCCATCACCATCGTTGTATTTACTTCCTCTACCTAACATAATATATCCATCTTGACCCCATGAAGATGCCCATGAATTTTTAACTAAATAATAATCTTCACCATCTAATGTTCCATATCCAACAGCTAAAACACCGTGGTCTAAATCGGTTCCACAAGTTCCAGTAAATACACCAGATTTATATAATTGAAACTCTCTTTGGTCGGCTTCAATTGCAATAGATACTGGTTGTTTGGATAATGCAGTCATCATCGCTTCATCACTCGAAGCAGCAACATCTACAAAACTAGCAATTTTACTTTTTGAATTGACTGAACATGAAGTTTTACATGTTGGATTCGAACCGTCCCCGGAGACATATGGATAATCACTTTCCCCACATAATCCACCGTTTTTATTAATCCATGAAAATGCGTTATCCATTAAACCACCATTACATCCATGGTCATGACCACGATTTGCAGAGTTTTGTAAATTGTCACAAGAAACCAATTGTTGTTCCGAAAAACTTTCCAAATTATCGTATTTGATGGCATATGCACCTTCTAGAGCGCCGGTAGTTGAAAAACTCCAACATGAACCACATTGACCTTGGTCTTTCACATCAGTGACTGCTCCAGCGGTAACCCAATTTACTGAACTAGGTAATGATGATAATCTGCGAAAATTATAATTGACTTCTTCCCCCTGTAATTGGTCACGTGTATTATATCCAACGGTCATATATCCCAAATATTTACGGAAATCGGCTAAATCCATTCCCGAAAATTGGTTATGTCCTAAAGTATAGGTTAAATTTCTAGAATTCGTTTCTTCTATAAATTTGTGATTAGAAACCCATTTTTCAAATATTTCAACGTATTCACCATGTGAATTAAATGCATATTTGAAATCTTTGGCCCATTTTTCAAATAAATCGTGTAATACTTGGCCACTAGTTGCTGTAGTTAAAATTGTAAGTAATAATAATCGAAAAGAATTCATATTATCTTATAAGTTATAGTGAGAAAATCTTTATATTTGTTGTTATTATTGTTTTTACTCCATAGTATTTTCAATTTTTTACAAATTATCCAAAAAAAATATGCAGAAAAATGTGTAAAAAATTGATAATATATAAAGAAACAAAGAATATAAAACAACCGTCTATAAATATAATACTGAAAATGAACATTTGCATTCAACAGATACAAAAGGCCGAAATATTTGCTGGACTTTTTCAACACATAAAATCATTCACCGAGGATGTCAACATAATGTTTGAAAAAGACCGAATGTATATTCAAACCATGGATAGTTCACGTGTTTCAATTATCGAAATGTCATTACCATCCGGTTGGTTTGATGTATATGAAAATAAAACGCCATCCACGATTACGATTGGTTTGAAATCAACTATATTATATAAGATATTGAATTCAAGGGAAAAAACACAAAGTATTCGTATCGAATATAACGAACAAGATACGGATAAATTATTTATATATTTCAGTAGTGATAATAAACTAGAATTTGACAAAAGGTTCGAATTTCCACTTATGGAGATTGATAATGAAATTATGGGTATTCCCGAAATAGAGCATCAGGCCGAATTCACTGTGTGTTCTCAACACTTTTCATCAATTGTAAATCAATTGCAAATGTTTGGAGATTCGATGAATATAGAATGCAGTGAAGAAAAAATATTATTATCATCAAACAGTCAGGACCAAGGTAAAATGATGGTAGAAATTAAAATAGAGGATTTGACATCCTTTATTATTGATGAAAATGAAACACTTAATTTATCGTTTAGTTTAAATTATTTACATAATATTTGTTTATATAACAAAATCGCCAAGGAAGTAGAAATAAAATTGACACCTAATTATCCGTTACAAGTTATATATGATTTGGGAACAATTGAAGGAGGCGAAAAGGCAGAGATGAAATTTTATTTAGCACCAAAAATAGATGATTCTAATGAGTAAAGAAAAAATATACACAAAAATCAAAATAAAAACGATTAGACATATTATGTATATTTTATGATATACATAATAACCATATGTTCATTTTGTATATTTTCGAATGCATTATCCATGCGTGCGCCCCCTATACAAATGACGAAACTCGGTAATTTCCGGTTTACGCCTTCTGAATCATCTTCCCCTATCAAAAATTATTCAAGATTATTCCGTACAAATAATATTTTTCCAGTAACTGTATTATCTTTTACTGGTGGCCTAATCACAAATCCACATATAAAAACTTTACTACATACACCATCATTTTTAACGAGTGTTATAAATACAAATTTGGTAATGATATCTAGTATGGCATTGAATGATTTATACGATTATGAAACAGATAAGATAAATAATCCTACGCGACCACTCGTTACAGGTGAAATATCGCGAAAAAGCGCTATATTAGCAGTATCTGTATTATTATTTATTACAGAAGTATTGACATTCAAAATTTTACCTGTAAATTTACAAATATTTATGCAAATAGCAATTGTTACAATATTACTATACACGCCAATTTTCAAACGTATACCATTGATTAAAAATATATCATGTGCAAGTTTGGTGGCATTTTCTTTATATTTTAATGGATTAGCGACCAATACTGTTTCAATATCTAAAGAAGCATACAATAGATTGGCAATCGCATCTAGAATTGTATTTTTTGGTTCATTGGTAAATGAAATATTGTTAGATATACGCGACTCTATTGGAGACAAAGCCAATGGTATATATACTATACCTGTAATATATGGTAAACATAAAGCATGGATAATAGCATATTCATTTTTAACAATAAATATGATATGGAATATATTCGCGATGCACAATATATATGGGCCATTAAAAACGGCGGGTGCATTATTATCATTTTTGCCATTATATGTAAAAATTCATAATATATGTAACGAATATTATTCAAACGAGAGTATCATAAACTATACAATTCAATCAACACAATCTATGTTCATTATATTAGCATTGATATGGAAAAAATAATTATTTACATTTTACCAAGCAATCCATATAAATTTCCATTAGATGTTTGAATCTATCATAATCCATTACATCTGTATTATTCTGTGTTTTTCCTAAAAAGTGAGAACGAAATAAACTTTCACATGCTTTCATACATCGTTTATAATCCCCATGATTATGACTCGCTTGAGCATAATATTCAACCGGACCCCAATATGATTCGTATATGTCTACATAATTGGTAATCATTTGAAAATATTCGCCATAATATAGTTCAAATAAATCCGGGTTTTCATAATATACTGGACACATTAATTGCTCATCTGCATGACCAAATCCTTGTACTAAATATTCTAAAAATTTATTTTCAATTAAATCACATACCTTGTACATATATTCGTAATTTCCGGTAAAAAATCCACTACATAAACTGGGTCTCCCCCATTCAAAATATACAGGTGTATTTTTAACTATATCTTCTTCTATATGGTCCATATAAACCGTCGAAAAACGGTTTCTTTTAATAGAAAGAGCGTGGTCTAATCTAAGTAAATTAGTATATCCCATTCGTTCAATACAAAAATTAATCCATGAAAAATGGGTGCTTCCAAATGGATTTTTATCAATCACATCTTTCAACATAAGATATCTAGATACACAAAATAAATAATAACTAGAAGTGTTGCGTTCATCAAATAAATATGGGTTTTTTTTACGATTTTCAATAACAATTTCTCTATAATCTTTAAATGTTTTATCAAGATATTTTCCATTTTTCTTAAATGAAAAATCGTCGAAATCACAAACAATATATTCAGTTTTTGAACTTAAATATTCCGGACGTATCTGTTGTATTTTAGGTAAACTATCTGTATCGCAATAAATAACCATATTGTACGGTAATGATAAACATCCATATGAATGGTTTAAATAATATTCTTGGTCTCTCTCTTTTATTTCTTTACTTGCGTCTGGACATTTCGTTAAATTGAAATAAGCAGTTACCATAGTCCAGCATGAATTATCATATTTAGGAAATTGAATTTCATTATCAAATGTGAAAACTCCGGTTCCAGACAAATGACCAAAATCGCTCAAATCATATCTATATTCATATGGTATTTTATAGCAAAAATTGTTGCGCATTTCTTTAACATACCAAATATCATTATATATTACAAACCCTCGGTAATTTATTTTTTTCAAATAATTATAAAATTCAAATTTTAGAGTTCCATTATGAGGTTCCGCGTCGATAAATATGAATGGTGAATTTTTGATAGTTGTTTCCCATTTATATTGGGCAGATTCTTCAAATATATTTTCTATATGGAATTGTATGTTTTTTTTGTTTTTTATTTCTTCATTTACTACTTTACCTACAATATCAAATGAAATAATTGTATTGGTAGGATTATAAGATAAAGCGAGAGCAGATAACCCTTTATATGAAGAAATATCAATTATGGTAGTATTATTGAATAATGTTGAAATATAAGATAATAATCGATAATGTTGTTTTCCTGTTTTTTCAAAAAATTCATAAGGTATAATATAATTTTTATACGTACTATCAAAATGAGTAGAGTTTACTTCTTCTAGGGTAAGTTCTTTTAATTTTTTCAAAACATGTTTTGAATATTCTTTATGCATTTATCTATGTTATTATAACAAATCCAAATCTTTATATTTATAATATATCAATAAATATAAAAAAATCATACTATATTATATTATCAAATGTCTCTTCTTACAAAATTATTTCATTATGTATTACTCGCGTCCGCTAAATACAATATAGACGAATCTCATGGATTAAGTCACAGTATGGATGTATTGAATTTTGCCCATAATATATATATTAATGAATTACCCGATTGTCCATTTTTAAAAGAGCAAGAGAAGGTTATATATACCGCTGCTATTTTGCATGATATGTGTGATAAGAAATATGTAAATGAAGATGAAGGTATTCGCCAAATTGAAGATTTTTTACAAGAATCAATGGACCCGGTGGAAATCGATATGACAAAACAAATTATATCTACCATGTCATATTCTACAGTAAAAAAGAAAGGATATCCATTATTGGGAACATATCAATATGCTTATCATATTGTAAGGGAAGCCGATTTATTAAGTGCATATAATTTTGACCGTTGTATGATTTATCATATGCAAAAAAATCAAAAATGCACGTTAGAAGAATCATTTCAAAATGCAAATGAACTTTTTGAAAATAGAGTGCTTAAACATATAGATGACCAATTGATTGGAACAAAATATGGTATAAAACAATCATTAATATTACATAATCGGGCCAAACAACGAATTCGTACGTGGAAATCAATCA
>Ga0214923_10003873_pt1 | contig 18510 bp, 14 predicted proteins | sample LL1510_MetaG_FD_177993 | JGI IMG/M metagenome (GOLD analysis project Ga0214923, IMG submission 177993) | Freshwater microbial communities from Lake Lanier, Atlanta, Georgia, United States - LL-1510 | ecosystem: Environmental > Aquatic > Freshwater > Lake | place: USA: Georgia | collected... | reverse complement strand
GGCGCGTTGAGGCATGACAGGCTGAAGCCTGTCCTACAGCAAGCGGGACGCTTGCCCCACGGTCAGGCAATCGCCGTGCCGAACAGGATTGCCTGGAGGGCCGAGGCGAACGTCAAGCGAGAGGGTCCGGGCAGTCACGAGCCGGCGCGCGCCTCGAAGGCATGACAGGCTGAAGCCTGTCCCACATGACGGTACGGGGCAGCCCCGAGCCGGGTTGGGCGCGGAGACGCAACACAGCATCGATGCCGCTCACCGGCGGCGCTGCCGGCGGCTCTTCTTGGCGGGCTTGCCGGCGGGCTTCCTGCGGCCGGTCGGCTTGGGGAGGCGGCCCCGCTTCCGCACCTCGGCGGCCGGCGGCCCCGGCCGGCCGCGGCTGCGGACGCCCACGAGGCGGAAGTCGAGCGTGCGCCGATCGACGTCGACCTTCGCCACGGCCACCCGCGCACGGTCGCCGAGGCGAAACGCGTTGCCGGGCCGGCGGCCGGAGAGCGTGTGGCTCGTGCGCTCGTAGCGGTAGGTGTCGTCCGGGAGCGATTCGAGGCTCACGAGCCCCTCGGCCGGGAGTTCGATCCCCTGCACGAAGATTCCGAACGCCTCGACGCCCGTCACCACCGCGTCCATCTCCAGGCCGACCCGCGAGGCCAGGAAGTTGAGCAGCTTGAGCTTCACGAGCTCCCGCTCGGCCGCCTCGGCCCGGCGCTCGAGCTGCGAGCACTGCTCGCCGAGCTGTGGGAGCCCCTCCGCAGGCGGCCGCTTGCCCCGCGCGATCACGTCGAGCGCACGGTGGACCGTGAGGTCGGGATAGCGGCGGATCGGCGACGTGAAGTGGCAGTAGCAGTCGCTGGCGAGCGCGAAGTGGCCGTCCTCCTGCGGGCCGTAGGCGGCGCGGGTGAGGCTGCGCAGCACGGCGTAGTTCACGGCGTGCTCCTCCGGCCGGCCGCCGACGAGGCCGAGCAGCCGCTGAAGCTCGAACCGGCTCTCGAGCGAGTCGACCTCGAAGCCCAGTTCCGTGACGAATTCGGTGAGCTGCCGGAGCTTGCGCAGGTCGGGCGCCGGGTGGATGCGGCGCAGGAACGGCGCCCCGGCCGCCGCCAGCTTCTCGGCCACGGCCTCGTTCGCCGAGAGCATGAATTCCTCGATGATCTTGTGGCTCTCGGTGTTCTCGACGACGTGGGCCCCGTTTACACGGCCCTCGCGGTCGAGGTCGATCTTCACCTCGGGCATCGAGAGCTCGAGCGCGCCCCGCGCGGTGCGGCGGCGGCGCAGGATGCGCGACAGGTCGCGCATCCGGCCGAGCAGGGCCCGCACCTCGCCGGTCATCTCGACGGCGCGGGTGTCGGGGTCGGCGAGGAACACGTCGACCTCCTCGTAGGTGAAGCGGCGCACGCTCTTGATCGCCGACCGCTCCACCTCCGCGTGCGTCTGGACGCCGTCGGGCGTGAACTCCATCCAGCAGGTGCGGGCATACCGCACGCGTCCCGGCTGGAGGCTCGCGAGGTTGTTGGAGACCACCTCGGGCAGCATCGGGATCACGCGGTCGGGGAGATACACGCTCGTGCCCCGCGCGAGCGCCTCCTGGTCGAGCGGCGAGCCCTCCTCGACGAAGTGCGAGACGTCGGCGATGTGCACGCCGAGCAGCCAGTGGCCGCGGTCGATCCGCTCGAGCGAGATCGCATCGTCGAAGTCGCGGGCGTCGATGGGGTCGATCGTGATGATCGTCCGCTGCGTGTGGTCGCGACGGTCGCCCGCGATCGCCTCGGTGAACCGCCCGGCCTGCCGCCGGGCGTCGGCCGCGACGGCCTCGGGGAAGGGACCGGGCAGGCCGAATTCGTGGATCACCGTCTGCGTGTCGACGCCCGGCTGGCCCGCCTTGCCGAGCACCTCGACGATCACCCCCTCGCCGTCGCGGAGGTTCGTGGGGAACCGCACCATCTCCACCACGACCTTGTCCTTGTCGCGGGCCCCCTTCGCACCGGGGTCGCCGACCGACACGGGGCGGGCGAAGCCGGTGCCGTCGACCTGCACCCAGCCCGATCCGGCCGCCTCGAAGTAACTGCCCACGAATCGCGTCGTCTTGCGCTCGAGCACCTCGACGATCTCGCCGGCGGGCCCGGGGCGGCGGACGTCGCGGCCGGTGGCGAGCCGCACGCGGACGGTGTCGCCGGTGGCCGCGTCGAGCGCGGCGTGGGCGGCGATGTGGATGTCGGCGGAGCGGTCGCCGGCCGGGGCGTCGAGCGGCCGCACGAAGCCGTAGCCGCCAGCCGCGCGCTTGAAGACGCCGACCACGCCCTCGCCCTTGCCGCGGCGGCTCTTCTCGGGCTTGGGTCGCTGCCGGGTCATGGCGGGTGCCTCACGATCGGCCGCGGAAAAACTTGCGGCCGTGATGCTGGTGATACTGCGTCCAGCCGTCGTCGATCGAGGCCTCGGCCTTGAGGAGCTGCGTCACCGCGGCCATCTTGGCGTCGAGGTGGTCGAGGTGGTGCAGGGCGAGCGCTTCGAGCGTCATCGGCACCTTCGCGGCTCCGAAGTCGAGCTGGCCGTGGTGGGCCGCGATCATGTGCTTGACGCGCACCGCCGTCTCGACGTCGAAGGCCGTGCCGGTGCGGGCCTCGACCGCACGGATCTTGGCGTCGATGATCTCGAGGCCGAGGACCACGTGGCCGAGCAACTGGCCGGGGTCGGTGTAGGAAAAGCCCTTTTCACTTTCGAGTTCGACCGTCTTGCCGATGTCGTGCACGAGCACGCCGACGAGGAGGAGGTCGCGGTCGAGGTCGGGATAGAGCGGGGCGACCCGGTCTGCGAGCCGCAGCAGGTTGACCACGTGATCGAGGAGCCCCCCGGCGTAGGCGTGGTGGTGCTTGACGCCGGCGGGGCTGCGGCAGAACGCAGCCATGAGCGGGCCGTCGGCGAGCAGTTCGGCCACCAGTTCCCGGAGCGGAGCGGCGCGGACCGTGCCCACGAGCGCCTCGAGCTCGCCTCTGAGCCGGGCGACGTCGGCGTCGGTGAGCACGCGGAAATCGGCCTCGTTCACCGTCCGCGGATCGGCCCGCGCGATCGCGGTGATGATCAGCTGCAGGCTGCCCGAGTAGAGCTGCGTGTGCCCCTCGACGCGTACGTAGTCGCCATCCTCGAAGGCGTCGAAGTCGTCGTCGGAGGCGTTCCAGAGCCGGCCCGTGATCATGCCGCTCTTGTCGGCCAGATCGACCTGCAGGTAGAGCTGCCCGTTGCGGTTGGGCCGCAGTTGTTTGTGCGTGGCGAGGAACAGCTGGTCGATCTGGGTCTGCGGCTGAAGCTCGGTGATCAGGCGTCGGGGCATGTGGCGAGTGTAGGGCCAGGGTCGAGTGATTGACAGTGAGCGGCTACAATCCGCGGCCTCCACCGTCCCGGAGTCCGCGCATGCCCGACCACGCCATCTCGCCCACCCGCGTCCAGGACTATCCGGAGTGGTATCAGCAGGTCGTGCGGGCGGCCGACCTCGCGGAGCAGTCTCCTGTGCGCGGCTGCATGGTGATCAAGCCGCACGGCTACGCCCTCTGGGAGCGGATGCAGGGGATCCTCGACCGGATGTTCAAGGCCACCGGCCACCAGAACGCCTACTTCCCGCTCTTCATCCCGCTCTCGTATCTCGAGAAGGAGGCCCGGCACGTCGAGGGCTTCGCGAAGGAGTGCGCGGTCGTCACGCACCACCGCCTCGAGCTCGGCCCCGACGGCAAGCTCGTACCGACCGGAAAACTCGAGGAGCCGCTCGTGGTGCGGCCGACGAGCGAGACGATCATCGGCGCGATGTACGCGAAGTGGATTCAGTCGTGGCGCGACCTGCCGGTCTTGATCAACCAGTGGGCCAACGTCGTCCGTTGGGAGATGCGGCCGCGGGTGTTCCTGCGGACGGCCGAGTTTCTCTGGCAGGAGGGGCACACGGCGCACGCCACCAGCGAGGAGGCCGTCGAGGAGACGCTGCGCATGCTCGACGTCTACGCCACGTTCGCCGAGCGCGACCTCGCGATGCCCGTGATCAAGGGTCCGAAGACGGCCGGCGAGCGGTTTCCAGGCGCGGTCGACACCTACTCGATCGAGGCCATGATGCAGGACGGCAAGGCGCTCCAAGCCGGCACCTCGCACTTCCTCGGGCAGAACTTCGCGAAGGCGCAGGAGATCAAGTTCGCCGGCCCGTCGGGCCAGGAGGAATACTGCTGGACCACGTCGTGGGGCGTATCGACGCGGCTCATCGGCGCCGTGATCATGACCCACTCCGACGACGACGGCCTCGTGCTCCCGCCGCGGATCGCCCCCACGCAGATCGTGATCCTGCCGATCCACCGCACCGACGAGGAACGCACGGCCGTGCTCGACGCCTGCCGGGCGCTCGAGCGGGAGCTCACGGCTGCCTCGTTCGCCCACGAGCCGGTGCGAGTGAAGATCGACGCCCGCGACCTGCGCGGGGGCGACAAGGTATGGCAGCACGTGAAGCAGGGGGTGCCGGTGCGGGTGGAGATCGGCCCGCGCGACCTCGCCGCCGGCACGGTGAGCGTGACCCGCCGCGACCGCCCGCCGAAGGAGCGCACGAGCGTGCCGCTTGCCGAGTTCTCCACCATGGCGCCGCGGCTGCTCGAGGAGATCCAGAACGGGCTCTTCGACAAGGCCCGCGCCTTCCGCGACGCGAAGTCGGCGCGGCTCTCCTCACAGGCCGACGTCCTCGACTTCTTCGCTGAAGGCAAGGGGCAGGGGAGCGGCTTCGCGCACGTGCACGTGGCCGACGATCCGGCCGTGACGGCGGTGCTCGACCCGCTCAAGGTCACGGTGCGCTGCATCCCGATGGACGGCCCCCACGAACCCGGCACCTGCATCGTGACAGGCCGGCCGGTGCCGCGCCCGAGCGTCCTCGCCCGCGCGTACTGACCGTAGGACAGGCTTTAGCCTGTCTCGTCGTCCGCTTGAGCCTGTCTCGTCGTCCGCTTCAGCCTGTCTCGCACGCTTCAGCCTGTGGCGTGCGTCCGAGCGTTCATGCTGCCCCTCCCGGGGCCCGCTCTCGTTCTCTTGAAGAGGGCGATCGGAGGCGGCCCCGCATGTGGTCGCACTCTGTTCCCATCGGCATCCAGGCGAGCGCCGGACATGGAGCCCGCCCGCCGGCAGCTCCCGTCGGTATGAGCGCCGCCGACCGGAGAAGACGCCGCTCTATCGTCTGGTTGCCACCCACCTCGAGAGCTGGCTCGCATCCGCTACGTGCTCCCGCGACACAAGGCGGCCACCTGGGTCGGCCCGGGACGCTCGCGAAAGCCCACGCGACCCGGGGCCAACGGCGTCGTCGAACTCTCACCTTTCGAGTTCCTCGACCGGCTGGCTGATCTCGTCCCGCTGCCGCGCAAGCACCGGCATCGCTACCACGGCGTCTTCGCCCCGAATCATCCGCTGCGGCCGGCCGTCACGGCGCTGGCGGTCGGCAACGTCGCCAGGCAGCGCGATGCCAGGCTCTCTCACCCTCTCCCTCCGGGAGAGGGCCGGGGTGAGGGTCCCCCGAACCACGACAAGCCCCGCTCCCACGACACTACCCGGATTGCATGGGCCAAGTTGACGGCCGCCGGCAGGAGCCGGCCCACTTCGAACCGGAGGTTCGCAAGCGGGCGTAGGCCAGGATGGCTCAGCCCCCGTGAAGCAGCACCTCCGCCAGTTTCACCAGCCCGGGGCCCGCCAACCGACTGGGGCATTCCGGGCCAGTCAGCGACCAGACCAGTCCCGCAGCAACTCATCAACCGGAAAACGGTGGCGGAAGTGCCATTGGCCGGACTATCCTTTATCCTTTCGAGTCGTAGGCTCCGGAGGACGGGTCATGATTCGTGGAGTAAAGTTCTTGTTTGACGAGCGCGGTCAAAAAACGGCCGTCATGATTGATCTCCGTCAGGGTAGCCGCCTCTGGGAAGACATATTGGACGTCGCCACGGCCAGATCCCGCGAGCGCGAACCGAGCCACACATGGGCGTCCGTCCGCTCGCGGCTCGAAAAGTCCGGCCGTCTGAAAAAAGGCCGCCGCCGTGCATGAGGTGCGGATCGGACGGTCCGCCACCAAGGAACTCGAGTCGCTCCCCGAAGGCGTCGTTCTGCGCGTCGCCACCAAGATCCTCTCGGGGCTGCGGCCCTGCCCGCGATCGTGTCGTCGCGGGCCCTCGGGCTCGAGGCCGGCACCGCCGCCGCCAGCGAGCGGATCACGCTCGGCGTGATCCGCATCGGCGGCCGCTGCCGCTATGTGCTCGGCTCGATGATGACGCTGCCCGACGTGCAGTGCGTCGCCATCGCCGACGTGCAGGCCTTTTCGCCGGTGGCACCGCTTCGAAGAGACCGGCGGGTGGGCATCTGTCGTTCGATTTCAGGTAACGCCCAACACTCGTAGAGCCCAGACCGCATCCGACTTCGGTGGAGCACCGGTCAGGGGGCGGAAAAAACGCTTCGTCCGCCGCTCGCACGGCGGAAGGGCGACGGGTCGGCTTCCTGCGCGGCTTCCTCCGCCGCCGGCCTCGTCTCGGAGTGCTCGACCTCGGGCCAGTAGGTGTCGAAGTCGAACTTCGGACTGTTGTCGAGGTCGTGACACTCCAGGCAGTTGTTGACCGCCTTCTGCCTCCCCTCCGGCGTGTCGAGCGAGAGCACGAGTTCCTTCCGCAGCCGATCCCGCTCCGTGGTGCTCGCCCGCACGTCCCCCCGCTCGACGGCGGTGTGGGCGGCGGCTGGGCCGTGGCAGTTTTCGCAGCCCTGGTGGGCCAGGTGCGGCGTGGCGGCCATGCTCGCGAATCCGCCCTCGAACGGTTCGAACCGCTGCGGCGCCCAACCGACCACGTGGCACGAGAGGCATTCGGGGTCGCCGTCGCGGCGCGGCGACTGTTGCTCGAGCGTGGTCAGGGCCCGGGCGTGGCTGCTCTCCTGCCAGACGTCGTAGGCCTCGCGGTGGCAGTCGGCACACGCCGCACTGCCCGCGAATCGGCGACCCGAGGGGTGGCGGATCGGCGCGAGGCCGAGGCCGGCGAGGCCGAGCGACTCGAGCTGCCGCTGGTAGGTCGCGAGCAGCCGGATCATGTCGGGAGACTCCCCCCACCGCGCGTCGAGCGGGACCCGCTGCGACAGCGGGGGGGTCCGCGCGTCGCCGGAAAGCCCGATCGCCACGGCGAACATCCCCTTGTGCCCGAGTTCGACGAGCCGCGCCCGGCCCCCCGGCAGCACCGGCAGCGTGGCGGGAGGCTCGTCGGCGCCTCCGGCGGTGACCACGATGTCGAACTGCGGAAACGCCGCCGCGAGCGCCTTCGTCTCCTCCGGATCGGCCCAGGCGAGCAGGATCTGGTGGTCGCAGCCGGCTGCCCGCAACTCGGCGGCCACCCGCTCGAGAGCCCGCGTGGCCGGCTGCACCTCGACGGCGTCGTTGGTGATCTCCGCGGCCTGCTTCGCACCCAGCACGGTGGTGACACCCACCGTGAGGCCGCCCACCTCGACCACGCGGAACCGGGGCGTGATGTTCGCATCGAGCCCCAACAGGCCGACGTTCGCGCTCACGAACGGGGTCGGCCGGTCCCCCACCGGCGCGACGGCCGCCACGAGCTCCTCCGCGGGCAGCCGCAGGTCGTGCGGGCCGAAGCCGACGGCGGCGTAATCCATGGCTTTGAGTCCGTCGACGATCGACTGGAACTTCACCTCCGACTGCCGGCCGAACCGGCGGACCTGGCCGCCGAGGTCGACGGCCACGACGGGCCATCCGGCCGTCGCCACGGCGCGGAGGAAGTTCTGCCGACGGCTCAGCCCCCCCTTCTGGTTCTCCTTGCCGGTGCAGCCGCAGGGTTCGATGTAGCCGTCGAGTTCGCCGGTGACCACGACCAGGGCCCGCGGATCGGGCCAGTCGGCGAAGATCGCGCCGTTGCGCTCGACGAACGTGTCGACCGTCGTCGTGGCGACGTCGGCCCCGCGGTCGGGCCGGGCCGCCGCCGGCTCGGCCGCGGGAACGAGGGCGAGGGCGAGGGCCGCCAGGGAACGGCGCACGCGGTCGGTGACGGCGATGTGGGGCTCGCAGGCTGTCATGGGCCGATCGCCACGCAGACGCGGATCGGGAATTCGGGATGATCCGGATGGCCCGTGTCCAGCACGATGCGGCCGGCGGGCCCCTGTTCGGAGCACCGGTGGTTGGCTGCCGGACTTCCGGGAGGGACGACGATCGAGATGGGAAACCGCACCACGCCCTTCTCGCCGACCGGTTTCCCGGCGCCGATCTCCACCACGAGCGACGCGGGCACGACCTCGCGAACCAGCGGCTTCACGGCCGCGGCGTGCGGCCCCTTCGCGGTCAGGAACACCTCGACCCGGCCGCCGGTGCGGCCGGACACGGTGCCGAGCAGCAGGGCCTGGCGGGAGGAATCCCACGCCGCGCCCGCCAGGGCGAGGGCGCCGGTCACGGTTCCCTCCACCGGAATTTCGACCGTGGTCTTCTCGGGCATCCGCAGCGTGGCCGCGATCGTCTGCCGCACCGCGCCGAGCGGCAACCCGGGGGCGACGCTCACGGTGATCGCGAAGCCGCCGGTGGCGCCGGTTTCGGCGGCCACGTCCGCGGCCGCTAGCGGCGTCGACGAGAGCGTGAACAACCCCGCCGTCTGCGGATCGGAGGCGACGAGGGTCTCGATGACGGGTGGCTCGGTGCCGTAGGTGAAGAGTTTGACGGTGGCCTGCGTGCCGACGCCCGCCGTGACGGCCGACAGCGTCACCGCCTCGGGAACTGCCTTCCACGTCGGCACGACGGTGCCCTCGATGACGAACGCGATCTCCGGACGGCGGGGATCGTTGGTGAACACGGTCGCCTGCTGCCGGAACGGACCGCCGGATCCCTTGCCGCGCCACTTGAGCCGCACGCGGGTCGATCCTCCGGGCGGAACCTCCTTCCGCGCCCCTTCGTCCCCCCCCTCCGACGACTCGAAATCGCTCACCGTGCAGCTGCAGCTGGTGGCGCCGCGGGTGAGCACGAGCGCCGCGGCTCCGGTGTTCCGCACCACGAACTCGTGGGCGCCCTCGGCCCCTGAGCCGATCGTGCCGAACTCGTGCCGCGTCTCGGGAACCTCGGCGACGGGAGCCAGGGCCGAAGGCGTTTCCAGGACGCCGGGGCCGAAGTCGCCGATCCGCCACGGCCGCAGCGCCGCCTCGAGGGCGGCCTGCACCCCGCCGATCGCGGCACCCACGGCGACCGCGAACACCGCCACCACCCACGCGTTCGGTCTTGGCACGGCCACTCCGCACGATCTCCCGGCGAGGTTTGTCACCCTCTATTCTAGCCGATGCTGGCGATCGCGGATGGGGGCCGCGCGGAGGATGGCACTCGGAGGAACGGCGGGCCGAAGCCGATGGGCTCAGGAGAGCTGGGCCAGGGCTTCGTCGGGGATGTTGAAGTTTGCCGAGACGCTCTGCACGTCGTCGTGGTCGTCGAGCTTTTCCATGAGCGCGAGCACCTTGCGGGCCGTCTCCACGTCTTCCACGTCGACGGAGTTCGTGGGGATGCGGACGATCTCGCTCGAGTCGACCGCGAGGCCCGCGGAGCCGACCGCGTCGACGACGGCCGCCATCGCCTGCGGCTCGCAGGTGACCTCCCAGCGGTCGCCGGCGAGCTTCACGTCCTCGGCACCGGCATCGAGCGCGAGTTCCATCAGGCGATCCTCGCCGCAGGCCGCCTGCGGCACGCGGACCACGCCCTTGCGCTCGAAGAGGTAGGCCACGCAGCCGGTGCCGCCGAGCTTGCCGTCGCACATCTCGAAGATCTTGCGGATCTCGGGGGCCGTGCGGTTCTTGTTGTCGGTGAGGATCTCGCACATCACGGCCACGCCGCCGGCACCGTAGCCCTCGTAGATCGACTCCTCGAGGTTGCCTCCCTTGAGTTCGCCGGTGCCCGTCTTGATCGCCCGCTGGATGTTGTCCTTGGGCATGCTGACCGCCTTCGCGGCGTCGATCGCGTAGCGCAGCCGGAGGTTGGCGTCGGGGTCGGGCCCGCCGTGCTTCGCGGCCACGATGATCGCCTTGGCGAGCTTGCTCCAGAGCTTGCCCCGCTTGGCGTCGATCAGCGACTTCTTGCGGGCGATGTTCGCCCAGTGTGAATGTCCGGCCACGGTCCCCTCCCGTCGGTCGCCACGCCGTCAGCGCGGCTTCTGCCGCGCGAGTTGCGCCGAGTGGCGGCGGCCCGCCGCAGCCTTGCCGGGAGCCGGCTTCGCCGCCGGTTTCCTGGCGGCCCGGTCGTCCTTCTTCCGCGCCTGCGGTGCGGATTTCGCCGGCTTCTTGGCCGCCACGGGCTTCTTCGGCTCCGCCGGCGGGGCCACCGGCGGCGGCTTGATCGTGATCGGCTTGCCCACGTTCGGCTTCACCACGAACGGCTTCGGGCCCGGCTTCGACCCGGGGATCGGCTTGCCGTCGGCCGTGCGCTTGGGGCCCGAGCCCGGCGGGGGAAGGGGCGTCTTGCCGGCCGGCCGTGCCGCCGCCTGCGGGCCCGCCGGCCTGTGCTCCTCGGCTGCCGAGCGGGCCGCGTCGGCGGCCTTCTGCGCCTGCTTGCCGGTCGGCGGCGGAGGGGGGTTGGGCGGGGGCAGCGGTTCGCCGCGCTTCGGGAACCGATCCTTCGCGGCGGGATTCACCCCCTGCAGCACCTTCTTCACCGTCGTGCCGTGCAGGTTGCGCAGCACGTCGACGCCGAACTGGTGCAGGAGCGAGCCGAACTCGAGCCCCGCCTTCTTGGCGACGAACCGCTCGAGCCCCGCCACCCGGCCGGCGTCGTACTCGTCCCGCGAGATGATGCCCGCCAGGTACAGCCCGCCGAGCGATCCCTGGTCGAGAGGCAACACGTGGCCGCCGAGCGCCGTCGACACCACGTAGCCCACGACGAACGGCGTGGCGCCGTGCAGGTGCTCGAGCGTCTTGACGCCGTGGGCGATGGAGTGCTTGCGGGCGTTCTCCAGCGAGTAGGTGTAGCTCGATTCGAACACGCTCTGCAGCACCCGCCGCAGCGCGAGAGCGGCGCGGGCGGGGTCGGGAAGGTCGTGGAGCGTCTCCGCCAGTTCGGCGACGGTGGTCACCCGCACCTCGTTGAGGTCGAAGTAGCCCTTGAGAAGCCGGGCCAGGGCCTTCTCCGCGAGATCGTGGGGCGCGTTCTCCAGGCAGCAGGCGAACAACACCTGCTCGAGCAGCGGCCGGACGGTGTTCGGAGCCACAGGCTTGTAGTGGGACCGCAGCGTTTTGTGCAGCTTCGCGACGAGCTGCTGCCGACCTGGCGACTGTCCCTTCGAACCGCTCGAACCGCTCATGCATCCTCCTCCGGCTCCGCCTCTCCCGCCGCGCCGGCGGCCGCCGCGGGCAGCACCTCGCCGAGCACGCGGGCGATCTCGATCGAATGCCTCACGCCGCCGTCGAGGCGGAACGCCAGCCGCGGCACGTAGCGGGAGTCGATCCGCTCGGCGATCTGCGCCTGGAGGAATCCCGCCGAACTGGCCAGCCCGCGGAGTGCCAGCTCCTGCCGAGCCGGGCTTCCCATCACGGAGACGTGCACGATGGCGTTGCGCATGTCGGGGGCCATCTCCACCCGGGTCACCGTCACGCCCTGCACGCGCGGGTCGCGCACCTGCGTGAGGATGGCCATGCTGACCACCTCGCGGACCGCCTCGGCCGCCTTCAGCTGACGTCGCGTGGTCACGAGAGCGTGCGTGCGACTTCCTCGATGCGATAGCACTCGAGGATGTCGCCCTCCTTGACGTCGTTGAACCCGGCGAGCTTGATGCCGCATTCGAGGCCGTCGCGAACCTCACGGGCGTCGTCCTTTTCGCGCTTCAGCGAATCGATCGCGTAGTCGCCGATCACGCGGCTGTCGCGGATCACCCGCAGCCGGGCATTGCGGGCGATCACGCCGCCGATCACGCGGCAGCCGGCGATCACGCCCAGTCGGCTGATGGAGAAGGTCCGCTGGACGACCGCCCTGCCGAGCTCGTTCTCCCTCTTCTCCGGGGCGAGCATCCCCTCGAGCGCCTTCTTCAGGTCGTCGGTCACCTGGTAGATGATCTCGTAGCGCCGCACCTGCACGCCCCGTTCCTCGGCCAGCGACCTGGCCCGCTCGTCCGGGACGACGTTGAAGGCGATGATCACGGCGTCCGACGCGTCGGCGAGCTGCACGTCGGCCTCGGTGACACCCCCCACGGTCGCCTGCAGCACGCGGATCTTCACCTCGGGATGCTCGAGCTTCTCGAGTTCCTTGAGGATCGCCTCGATCGATCCGCGGACGTCGGCGCGGAGGATGAGGTTGAGCGTGGGCGCCTTCTCGGCACCGAGGCGGTCGTGCAGGTTCTCGAGGGTCACGTGCACCGGCGCGCTGGCCAGGCTGCTGTGGCGACGGATGCCGCTGCGTTTCACCGCCACCTCGCGGGCCAGGCCGATCGACTCGACCACCTGGAACCGCTCCCCCGCGCCGGGGGGCGTGTCGAAGCCGCTCACGAATACGGGCACCGCGGGCCCCGCCTCGACGACCCGCCGCTTCGACGTGGTGTCGAGCATCGACTTCACGTGGCCGCTCGCCTCGCCGCAGACCACGGCGTCCCCGATGCGGAGCGTGCCCTTCTGCACGAGGAGGCACGCCACCACGCCGCGGCCCTCGTGGATCGAAGCGTCGAGGCAGACGCCGGCGGCGACCCGGTCGGGGTTGGCCCGCAGGTCGTGCAGCTCGGCGATCGTGAGCAGCGTGTCGAGCAGCTGGTCGACCCCTTCGCCCGTCACCGCGCTGGTCTTCACCACTTCCGTCTCGCCGCCCCATTCCGTCGGCAGCAGTTCGCTCGCCGCGAGCTGCTGGTAGACCTTCTGCACGTCGGCGCCGGGAAGGTCGATCTTGTTGATCGCCACCACGATCGGCACCCCCGCGGCCTTGGCGTGGCTGATGGCCTCCTCGGTCTGCGGCATGATGCCGTCGTCGGCCGCCACCACGAGCACCGCGCAGTCCGTCACGTTCGCCCCGCGGGCCCGCATCTGCGTGAACGCCTCGTGGCCGGGCGTGTCGACGAAGGTGACCGGGCTGCCGTTCCGCTGCACGGTGTAGGCCCGCATGTGCTGCGTGATGCCGCCGCTCTCCCGGGCCGCGACGTCGATGCCGAGGATCTTGTCGAGGAGCGACGTCTTGCCGTGGTCGACATGGCCCAGGAACGTCACCACGGGCGCCCGCGGCAGCCGCAGCGCCGGATCCTCGTCGACGGCGTCGAACCCCGCGAGCAACTCCTGCTCGAGGTCCTCGGCCGTCTTGATGTCGAGTTGCACGCCGAGTTCGGCCGCGAGCAGCTCCACCGTGTCGCGATCGAGCAGCGACCCCATGCTCGGCATCGATTCCATGCCGAAGGTCAGCAGCTTCTTGAGCACCTCGCTCGCCGACAGGCCGATGGCCTCGGAGAACGCCCGCACGGTGCAGGGCACCTGCACGGCGGCGTTGGTCTTTCGCGGAGCCGCGGTGGAGACCACCCCGCCGCGCCGCTGCCGCGGCCCGCGCCGCCGGCGGGCGGCGCTGTCGTCGTCTTCGCCGACGGGCCCCCGCGAATCGAGCGACCGCTTGCGGTTGAGCTGCCGCGCCTCACGGCCGCCGAGGAGGTCGTCGCCACCCCCCGGCTGCGACTTCCCCGGCGTCCGCCGCGGCCTCACGCCCGGCTCGAGGGGCGGGGGAACCGGCACCATGGCGCCGCGCGACGGAGGGCCGCCGACGCCGGTGCGGAGCCGCGCCGCCTCGGCCTGCCGCTGCTCGTGCTTCCGCATGTGGTCGGCGAGCGGCTTGGCACCGCCGGCCTTCGCGCTGCGGATGGCGTCGAGCGGCAGCTTCACGTCGGGCTTCTGGGCGGCCGGCTCCTGGGAGGACCGAGTGACGGGCGTCGACCGCGAGGCGGCCGGGAGCGGGGCGAGCTTGAAGGCGGGCCGGGGAACCGGCCGCGCCGCTCCACCCCCGGGACGCTGCCCACCGGGAGCCAGGGGCCGCAGGGCCGGGGGCCGCAGCCGGTCGTCGCCGCCGGCCGGCCGGGGCGGTGCGGGCTTCTCTCCGGCCCCGGTCTCGGGCGGCTTGCCCTGGGCGACACCGGCCGGCGCGATGTAGTCCTCACGCTTGAGCGTGGCCGCGGCCGGCCGGACCGGGGCGGCCGGCTTGACGGGGGTGGGCGCCGCGGCGGGGCGGGACTTCGCGGCGATGAACTCCTTGAGTTTGGCGACCTCCTCGTCGGTCATGCTCGCCAGGGCGGAACCCTTGTCCTGGATCCCGGCGCGCGTGCAGATCTCGACCAGCTCCTTGCTGTCGATCTTGAGCTCTTTCGCCAGTGTGTAGATGCGAACTGCCACGCCTGCCTCGTCCGGTCCTCGAGACCGGTTTGTCATCCTCTCCGCCGTCGCTCTCCGAATCAAACCCCCGCACCAACCGGCCCGCGACGATCATGCGGCACCGTCGGGAACCGGCTCCCCTCCGGACGCCACCGCGTTCACGCCGCCTCCGGCGGCCAGCTTCGCCGCCTCCGCCGCGTCGGCCTCGGCCGTCGCCTTCTCGATCCGCTCCTGCTCGCGCTGCTTCCGCCGCTCGTCGGCGGCCGCGACCTCGGCGAGCTGGGCCCGCCGCTCGGCCTCCGCCACGATCGTATCCACGGCCTCCGCCGAGATCCCTCCGATCTCCATCAGATCGGCCGGCTCGATCACGGAGAGGTCGTCGTAGGAGAGGAAGCCCTCTCCCACGAGCCGTTCCGCGACGGAAGAGTCGAGCCCTTCGATCGAGGAAAATCCCGTCACGGCTCGCTCGATCTGCTGGTCGAGCTCCTCGCGGGTCATGATTTCGATGTCCCAGCCGCAGAGCTTGCTCGCCAGCCGCACGTTCTGACCGCGCCGACCGATGGCCAGCGACAGCTGATCCTCGCGGACGAGCACGATCCCGCGTCCGAGCATCTGACAGAGGATCACCTCGTCCACCTCGGCCGGCTGCAGGGCGTTGGGGACCAGCACCTGCAGGTCGTCGCTCCAGCGGACGATGTCGATCCGCTCGCCGCCCAGCTCCTCGACGATGTTCTTGATGCGGTTGCCGCGCACACCCACGCAGGCCCCGACGCAGTCCACCCGCGAATCGGAACTGATCACCGCCACCTTGCTGCGGTAGCCCGGCTCGCGGGCGATGGCCCGGATCTCGATCACCCCGTCGGCGATCTCGGGGATCTCCTGCTCGAAGAGCCGCTGCACGAGCTGGGGGCGGATCCGCGAGAGGATGATCTTCACGCGGCTGCCCACCTTGCGCACCTCGAAGATCGTTGCCCGGATCCGCTCGTTGGGATGATAGGCCTCGCCTGGAATCTGCTCGCTGCGGGGGAGGATGGCCTCGGTGCTGCCGAGGGTCACGGTGGCCGTGGCCCCCTCGAAACGCGTGACCACGCCGGAGACCATCTGGCCGATCTGCTCCTCGAACTCGTCGTGGATCGAATCCCGCTCCGCCTCGCGGATCTTCTGGATGATCACCTGCTTGGCGGTCTGGGCCCCGATGCGGCCCGACAGTTCCTGCGTGTCGAGTTCCACGCCGTCGCGCGTGCCGCTCACCCGGCCGTCGGTGCGGTCGATCGAGATGTTGATCAGCGCCTCCTCGCCGTACTGCCGCGCGAGGGCCGTCACGAGCGCCGCCTCGATCGCCTGGAAGACGATCTCCGTGTCGATGTTCTTGTCGCGATGGATCGCGTCGACGATGCGGAGGATTTCTTCGGGCTTCATGGGGTTCTCGGGGTTCGCTTCGCGGACCTGTCGGCCTGTGGTCGAACCGCTGGCGTGCCGGCGAACCGACGCCATGAACGACCTGGGCGCCGCAGCCTCCCCGGGGGAAGGCTTGGAAGCGTATCCGAGAACCAGCAGCCAAACGACCTCGACGCAACCCGTGAAAGGTATTGCACCTGCGACGAACTGTCAAGCAACACGGGGCCGCTCAGGCCGTGAGCTGCCAGCCCCGGATCACGACGGCTCCCGCCTGCCCCTGGGGCGTGACCGCGGTCGAGACGAACACGTCGCCGGCGGGCTCACCGCCGCGGGCCGGCCGCACCGGGCACTCCGGGTCGGCCGTGTCGTGGTTGAGGAGCGGAAACAGCGCCCCCTCCCGCAGCGCCAGGAGGCTGGCGACGCACTCGACCACGCCGCCTCCCGCGCCCAGATTGCCGAAGTGGCTCTTGGCGGCCACCGTGGGCACCGTCGTCGCCGCGGAGCCGAGGGCGTCGTGCAACGCGGCGGACTCCTCCCGATCACCCGTCACGGTGCTCAGGCCGTGGGCGTGCACGTGGCCGAGCCGGTCCGCCGCCACCCCCGCCATCTCCAGGGCCCGCCGCAGCGCGAGCCCCACCGCCCGGCGCCGCACTCCGACGCCCGAGGCCACGCTCGCCTGGCGGGCCGCGTGCCCCGCGACCTCGCCGTAGATCCGCGCGTCGCGGGAGCGGGCGTGCTCCAACTCCTCGAGCACGAGGACCGCCGCCCCCTCCCCGAGCACCATCCCCCGGCGCCGCCGGTCGAAGGGCCTGCTCCACCGGGTCGGATCGTCGTCGCCGAAGGCCACCTGCTCGCTCTGCAGCGCGTGCACGGTCTTCATGGGATGGACCCGGGTTCCGGTGGCGCCGGCGAGCATCACGTCGGCCGCCCCGCGCCGGATCGTCATCATGGCCTCGCCGATCGCGACGTGGCCGCTGGCCTCGCGCAGGGTGACCGAATTGCTCGGCCCGCGCAGGTCGTTGTAGATGGCGATGTGGCTGGCCGGCATGTTGGGCAGATACTTGAGCAGCCAAAGCGGGTTCAGGAGCGGCAGGCCGTCCACCGCCCAGCGGTCGAACGCGAAGCCTCCGTCCGCCGCCCGGCAGGCGGCCACCGCCGCCGTGAAGTCCTCCGGCAGCGTCAGCATGTAGTCGGAGCCGAAGACGCAGCCAAACCGCTCCGGGCGGTGCTGCTCGGCCGTGATCCCGCAGTCGTGCAATGCCCGCTGCGCGGCCGCCACCGCCATCTGGCTCTCGCGGCACATCACCTTGAGCCCCTTGCGGATCGCCTTCTTGCGCTCGCCGTCGAGGGGGCCGAAATTCTCGATCTCCCCGGTGAACTCGCGGGCCTCGGCGGCGTGCCGCAGCGGCAGCCCCTCGGCCGGAAACATCCGCAGTGGGCCGACGGCGCTCGTGCCGGAGGCGAGCCCCCGCCAGAGCGACTCGAGCGTGAGGCCGAGCGGGCAGACCACCCCCATCCCGGTGATGACGACGCGACGCTCCGCGGCGGCTGGCATGATCGGATTCGACCGGGGGGGTGAGGAGGGCGGGGATCGCCGATTATGGCGCAGAACCGAGCCGCGGCTCCACCACCACGACCACGTCGGTCCGCTTGGCGTCGGCCAGCAGCGTGGCCGATGCGGCGGTATTCTGCCCGGGCACGGGCCAGGGTACCAAGCCCAGCCCCACGACGAGCACCTGGCCGGCGGGCCAGCGGAACCGTTCCCCCACGCGCACCGCCGCGATCTGCGGCACCTGCACCTGCACCGTCCGCCGGTCACCGGCAGGCACGGGCACCGTCACCGCCGCCATCCGCTCCACCTGGTCGATCCGGCAGCGGAACACGGCGTCGACCGAGGTGCCGTCGCGGGACAGGAGCGGCTGGACGTCGAGCGTCATCCCCTCGTCGCAGGCGCCGCCGAGCGTCTGCCATCCCGGCCAGGCGTCGGCCCGCGGGAGCACGTCCTGCACGTAGGGCCGCTTCCTGCCCCCCGACACCACCGCGGGCAGGCCGTTCGCGGCGAGCACCGGCCCCGTGGGCAGTTCCACGCAGTCGGCCCGGCGGCGCAGGATCGCCACCAGCACGGCCGCCTCCTCGCGGGCCATGATCCAGGCCTGGACGCCAGGCGTCGCCGCCGGGATCGGCTGGAGGAGCGCCCGGGCGTCGTTCCGCCACGCCGGGCTGCCGACGCCGAACACGCGGATGGAAAACCTGTGCGGAGCGGCCGCATCCGCCGTGAACCGCTCCGCGATCTCCGCCACGCGGGCCTGCATCGCGGGGGTGTGGTAGCACCGCAGCCGCGACTCGTCGGCGGACAGCGACGCCACCACGTCGCCGTGCCAGCCGGCGTACCCCGTCTCCTGCAGCACCCAGTCGACGACGTGCCGCTGGCTCCCTACGCCGTTCCGGTTCACGAACGGCGAGATATCGTACGTCTTCCACACCTGCCCGGCATCCCCCGGCAGCTGCGCCGAAACCGTGCCACGGGCGGCACCGATCGCGACGACCAAGAGCAGGAATCGCCAGACGCGAGGCATGCAGAAGCTCCCGGAGATCTGGAATGTACGCCGTCGATCGCGTCCATGAACAGGGCGGAAGGCTCGCGCGTGTCGCGCCGGCTTCGGGCTCCCCAGACCCCGTCGCCGTTTCCGGCGAGACGGTCGGGGCAGCCCCGAGCCGCGTTGGGCGAGTCACATGCATGACAGGCTGAAGCCTGTCCCACATGACGGCACGGGGCAGCCCCGAGCCGCGTTGGGC
>Ga0214923_10003872_pt1 | contig 18516 bp, 18 predicted proteins | sample LL1510_MetaG_FD_177993 | JGI IMG/M metagenome (GOLD analysis project Ga0214923, IMG submission 177993) | Freshwater microbial communities from Lake Lanier, Atlanta, Georgia, United States - LL-1510 | ecosystem: Environmental > Aquatic > Freshwater > Lake | place: USA: Georgia | collected... | reverse complement strand
GGCCCGAACTAAGTCGGGACAGGCCCGAACTAAGTCGGGACAGGCCCGAACTAAGTCGGGACAGGCCCGAACTAAGTCGGGATCATGCCTGTGTAAGTCAGGACCAACCCTGTACAAGACAGGACATAAGTAAGATTTTTACATATTTAGATGCGATGGATAATAAAATAGATGATATAAAAGGAAGTACTGAAAACATGGATCATCATATATCATTTATTGAAACAGTCTATGATACTGTTGCTCATCCGTTTATGTATATTTTTAATAAATTATCTTATAAAAATCATATACAATTACCAGAATTACCTTGTGATAGAAATAAACATATAGAATATAATAATAATAATATATCTTAATTTTTTAACATTTGTAAAAATATTTTATTTATGTAAAATAGTAAAACACAATGAATTCTACTTTACATATATTTGCTAAATTTTTATTAATACTTGGATCTATTAATTATTTATTTTTAGGAACAACAAACGTGAATATATTTAATTTTATTGGAACAAAATTGATTAGAAATATTATTTATATACTTATCGGTATATGTGGTATTTATTTCATGTTTAATCGTGATTATTATTTACCCTTTTTAGATAAATGTGTTATGCCTATTATATCCCAAGTTAATTCGGGTCAACCAATACAAGTTGGTAAAAATACAAAAACAGTATCATTATCAGGATTACCAGCAAACACACGTGTTATTTTTTGGGCTGCACAAACTAATGAAAATATTATAGATGATCCTCAAAAAGCTTATGGTGATTTTGTAAATTCAGGAATTATACAAACGGATCAATCTGGATCTGTTACTTTTAATATAAGTTATCCATCAGAATACAAAGTACCAACCTATGGAAAATTAAAAAGACATTTACATTATAGATATGAATTACCAGAATATCGTGGCATGTGGTCACGTATTTATACAAAGTTTATTATTTAAATTGTATTAATTAATAAATAAAAAGTGTGTTACAAATTGATTTAAAAATTAAAAATTATAGTAATCAACGTGATTAACGAAAGATGTCCAATAAACGTATTTTAGAAATTAGTACTTTAAAGTCAATTATTATTAAATCTTTATTTGAGGTGATTAAACCTTATATTAAAGAAACAAATATTTTAATTAATAATGAAGGATTAAAAATTTCAACAATGGACATGAGTAAAGTATCGTTGACTTATATTAAATTAAAATCCGAGAAATTTGAAAAATATTATTGTGAGAAACCTATCATTATTGGTATTGATACTTCCATTTTATTTAAGGTGATTAAATATTGTAATCGTAGAGAAACTATTACATTTTATATGACGGAGTCTGAACCTGATAAATTAGGAATTGAGTTATCTGATCCATTTATGGGTAAAATAAAGGATTATAAAATTCCATTATTAGCTCTTGATGATAAAATTGCAAATATTCAATCAATGGAATTTGATTATATTATTAATATTCCTAGTTTACAATTTCAACAAATTATTAAAGATATTCATTTATTAGATGGTAAGATTGTTGAAATAAAGAGTATTGGAAAACAGATTATATTTAATTGTACAGATGGTATTGCAGAATTTAAAACATCTATTAGTGAAGTTGATGAAAAATTAAATAAAGATCAAAAAGCTTTATTACAGCAAAATGGTGAAGATATTAAATGTATTAAATTTCAAAAAAGCAATGAACGCATTGTACAAGGTAAATTTAAATTAAATTATTTAATGAATTTCATTAAAGCAAGTCATTTATGTGAAAATATGAATATTTTATTAACAAATGACAAACCTCTTGTATTGGAATACTTTATTGCTGATTTAGGGATTTTAAGATGTTTATTAGCTCAAGATATTGAATAAAGTGAGATTCCGGTCGCTATCGAGATCGGAAGGTAAGAGATATTAATTATTATTTAAAGAATTTAATAAGGTTATTTGTTTAAAATTAACAATTATATTATTGTTAATATTAATATTGGTTGATTTAAGTTGTAGGTATGAGTACGAAAAGTAACAAGAGTAAAAGTCATAAAGACAATACAGAGACGGATGTCATTGTTGCTAAAAAAGTGGAAGTACATCAGTCAAAAAGTAGTACATCGCACTCATCAAAGAAAGAGAAGGTGGCACCGGTTAATATTGATTCAGATGACATTGATATTTCACAAATGGAGTTAATTGCGAATAAGAAAAAGTTAAATAAGAAGCCGAGTGATGTTGATATTGATGTAAGTGTAAAGGATAAATCTAGTTCCAAATCAAAATCGCGCAAAAAAAGTAAAAACAAGTCCAAGTCATCTAGTAGTTCTAGTTCTAGTTCAAGTTCAAGTTCAACAAAAACCCGAGTTGAAAGTGATGAAGCGAAAAGGAAACGTATACACAGGGAAAATGCAAATGAATATATTAGAAAAGAGAAAAGTGAATATCTTTATAAATTTAATAAAATTCATATGAGGGAAAAATGGTCTAGTTTAAAATTGGATATGTCGTGTTCTTTAGAAGAAATTAAAAACGAATTTGATAGAGTTACAAATGCTATTAAGGTAGATCGTTCTGTACGTTTTATGAAAAGGATGTTATTGTTGGGTGTTCAAGGTGTCGAGATGATGAATAATAAATTTGATCCTTTAGGTATTGATTTGGATGGTTGGAGTGAGGCAATGACATATAATATGGATAATCAAGATTATGATGAAGTGATGGCTGAATTATATGAGAAATATAAATCTGTTGGAAATATGTCACCTGAAATGAAATTAATTTTTATGATTATTAGTTCAGCAGCTTTCTTTACAATTTCTAAAAAGATTACAAAAATGGATTCGCAAAATGGTATCATGAGCTTTTTAGGTAACTTTGCACAACAACAATCACCTGCGCCTGTACCTACATCGGTTTATCCGGACCCGAACAAAGTCGGGATACCTACACCTCAATTTACACAGCCTATTATTCCGATGAGTCAACATGAATTTCAGAAACAAAATAATGTAACAGAAACAACAGAAGATAATACACCAAGTAAATTAAATGATCCTCAAAAATTACAAGATAATATTACTTTAAATAATATTATAGAAACTATGAATAAAAGACAAATGGAAAAAAATTCCGCACATATTCGTAATAAAATTACTGATGCAAATAGTGATAATTTATCTGAAGAAATATTAAAAAGTATACCATCCATTAGTTCTAAAAAAAGAACAAGAGTAAAAAAGAAAATACATTAAATTAATTTAATTTATTAATTTATTGATTAATAGAAATAATGAATTATAGTTATATAAAAACTGTATTTCCAACCTTTGAAAATACAAATTCTTTTAATACAAAGATGTTTAATGAATTAAATTCACAAATACCTAACAAGAAAACATTTAATGTTAGTGGTGTAAATAATGAAAGTATAGATGTCTCAAAAATAAATAATAATACAGACACATTTTATTTAACTGAAACTATTTTACCAGGTACAAGTGAACTAACTCGGGATGTTATATCAGAATCTACTAAACTACCTAATAAATCGACTATAGAATCAGCACCTACTTTTTTACCTATGAATGCGTATTCTCAAAGTAATATAAGTAGTAATGTAACACCAATGGTAAAAAATGGAATTGCAAAAGATAAAGACAATTTACATTATTATCCAAATTATGAGTCAGAATTGCTTCAACAAAATAAGAATATCACGGTGAATAAGAAAAATATATCTTTTGAAAATTTTAATTCTATACCAGAGTCTCAAAGTACTCAGTCACCAGTACCATCAAATACGGTTTATCCTACTACTAGTCCTAGTCTTCAAACACCGACACCTATTAAAGAAAAGGTCTCATCAGCTGATATATGTAATTCAAGTTATGAACATATTATACAATGTGCTCAATGTAAGGAAATGTTGTATAAAAATTTTAATTATGAACATAAGCAAAATAATTACAATGAAGAAATATTTGAATTGGTAAGTTATTGTATTTTTGCGATATTTATATTATTATTATTAGAAAAGTTACATAAATAAAATAAATATAATACAAAATTAAATTTAACTGTGATAAAATCATTAAATTTAATTTTATTTAAAGATAAAGGACTATATTTTATTAAAATGGATATTGATCCAAATGATTTATTAACAACAAATGTGTATATTAATGAACCTGTGTTAGAAGATGTTGTAAATGATGAAGTAAATGAAGAATTTAAGAAATTCTATTTATCTGAACAAGAAAAGAAAAAAGAAAAAGAAGTACAATCTAAATTGAATGTACGAAATCTGCTATCTGACTCAACATCTAATGTAACTGATAATATAAATGAACAAACAGATGGTTCAAATATATTAAATACAAATGTATTTACAAAAATAGATACTAATAAAGTTAAAGGTATATCAAAAATAAATCGTGTAAAAAAGGATATTAAATCATTAATTAGTATTGATTCTAGAGATAGAAATAAAGTACTTTATCCTTTGCCAAGTAATTTTAAAATATTTTTAGGTAAAACTTTTTATAATGTAAGAGAAGTCAGATTAGTGAGTATAGAATTTCCAAATACAAATGCTGTTATTAATACAAATAATAATTTAATTTATTGGATTAATAAAGAAGATATTGATTTAGATATTATTGATAATGTGACAAGAACATATCCTGTATATAAATCAATTGTTCGTACAGGAAGTTATGTAACAAATTCATTACAATCGGAAATGACAGCTGAACTAGGATTAATTAAAAGGTCTAATCCTAGTAAACCATATTTCCATTATTTTGTGATTACTTTAGATATGGATACAGATGTAGTTACATTTATTTCATTAATTTTATCACAATTACAGGTAAATCCTTTAACGACGATTGTGAATACCGGTGTTATAACTGTGAGTGCTAGTAATCATGGATATTCAACGGGTGATAATATTTATTTATTAGGTGCAACGACTTTAGCTAGTATTCCATCAAATACATTAACAGGTTTTCATAAAATTATTGTAATAAATCCAAATATATTTCAATTCGAAGTGAATATTAATGCAAGTGAATCACTTACAGGTGGTGGTAATGTTGTAAAAACAGGTATAGCTGCACCATTCCAATTTTTATTTGGGGAATATCCAAATACAATTGCACCTAATATAGGTTATCCTTTGGAGAATAGTTCTACGTTAATAAATACATATATAAGGTCAATTAGTAATTTTTATCAATTAGAAATTAAAACATCAGGAACACATTTTACTCATTCTTTTGATTATATTAATCAGAATATTATTTTAAATAATACAGGTGCGTATTTAGATAATAATGGTTCACCAGGTAATAGTATAAATGGTGTATCTGTTATTTCTGAAATCTCAAACTCAACTACATTTTTAATTAGTGTTAGTGCAAGTATATATGAAAATATATATGTTACTCAAACTGACAATAATAGTGGATCTGGTGAACTTGTAAATGGTGCATCATTTATTGCAGGTTTTGTAGTGTCACAAACAGGAACTACAATCGTTTTACCACTAGTGTTAACACAATCAAATAAATATTATAATGGTTGGTGGATAAAAATTATTTCAGGTGATGGAAGTGGTAATGTAAGAAGTATAACAAATTACAACTCTAGTTCAAATAGTATTGTGTTATCAAGCCCACTTACATCAGATTTATCAGCTGGTGATACTTTTTATTTATATTCAGCTCCCACATTTACATTTAATTCAAATGTATATCCTATTTCATCCATTGTTAATTATAATGTAAATACTATATTATTTACATTTTTTACACCACATAATTATACATTTAGTGATATTGGAAAATCTATTACATTTTATAATACAACAACAAATCCTGATTTTGATGGTTCTCATGCGATTACAGGTATTCATAGTCCAACATCTCTTTCTATATCAGGACATGTTTTATTGGGGGGTGTTACTTCTACATTAACACCTGGTGAAATTGGTTATATGCCTGCTTATAATATTCTAACCACAAAAACTTTAACTATTGCAAATGTAACACCTGGTAATCCTACTACTTTAATTACAACATCAACTGATCATGACCTTGTTGTAGGTGATAAAGTAAATTTACAAGGGTTAATTGTAACACCACATTTATCAGGAATTTATACAGTATATACTATTCCTAGTTCGACAACATTTACTATAGAATTTATATCAACTCTTGTTGATACTATATCTATTGCTAATTCATATATTGGAACAGATTTAATTACATTATCATTTCCTGGTCATGGATTTAATACTATTATATTAGTAGAAATGGGTGTAATACTTAATACGGTTATTATTCATACACAATTACCGCATAATTTAACGAATGGTCAATTGATAAGAATTATGAACACTGGTATAGTATACATTGATGATAATGCTTTTACAATTACATATCTTACAAATGATTCATTTAGTATTACAGTCGTATTACCACCAGGATATATTGCAACTAGTACAACTGGTATTTTAGGAATGTCAAATACGTTCCGATTATATAATTGTCCTCCTATCGGTGGTATTACACCATCGTTTCTTAATAATATTCAGTTAAATATTAATGAAATTATAGATGAGAATACATTTAATTTCCATTTGTATAATACATATGCTAGTTCGACTGTTACGGGAGGTGAATCAATATATATAAGTAGTTTTTTACATGGTTTTAACGGAACACAAAAGAATACAAAAAACAATATTTTAAATCGTTCTATTAATTTAGAAGGTGAAAATTATGCCTTTTTATGTTGTCCGCAATTATCAACAATGTTAAATACAGGTAATGTTAAAAATATTTTTGCAAGGATTATTTTAGATCAATCACCAGGTACAGTTGTATTTAATTTCTTAAGTAATCCAAAAACATTTGAAATTGTACCATTAGATTCGTTAGATACACTTGATATATCTATTGTTAATTATGATTCATCTTATTATATATTTAACGATCTTGATTTTTCATTTACATTGGAAATTACAGAAGTTGTTGATACAACAGATAGCTTTAATATTAGTTCTAAACGTGGTATTACAGATATTACTAAACAGTACTAATTATACTAAAATTACAATATTCGTTTAATTAAATTGAATTTTTAATTTGTCATTAATTAAATTAAAGATGGATGAAGATGAACCTGTCGTTCTGTCTTGTAATGACCTAAACAGAAGTGAGGATAGTCCAGAACTAACTCTGGATCCCGACTCCGTTCGGGCCTGGACAAGCCAGGATCCCGGTTTATCCGGGCCCGAACAAAGTCGGGATCATGTTTTACAGATTAATGAAATTGAAAGTACAAGTTTCTCATTAATAAAAAATAAAAAGATAAAGAAGTGGTCATTTTATGATGAACATAAATTATGTTCATTTGAATGTCATACTGATGTAAAGGATGATAAAATTATACAACAAAAATTTTATTTAAATAATATGTGTGTAGATGTTAAAGAATTACCATCTTTAAATATTATTAATCATATCACTAAATTAGAAACTATTTTAAAAGAACATCATGAATTTATTAGGGATGTAAATAAATATTTAAATGAATTAAGTTTTAATCATTCATTAAAATATGGATGGAAAAGAAATGACTTATCTTTTTCATTAACTGTTTATAAATACAAAGATATAGAATGTATTTTACATTTTAAACAAAAAGAATATATTTTAAATAAAGAAGAAATACTTTTATTTTTACAGAATCACTATTCCTGTACAATAGAATGTCAAGATTCTATTATCACTCATTTTAGTAATTTAAATTTAAATGAAAATCAACATAATAATATACAAGATGTAAATGATGTAAATGAATTAGTTCATTCTGTACATAATTTAAATTTAATAGAATCGCAATCTGTCGTTACTTTTAAAGAAAATGAAAAAAGTAAGAAGAATATAAGTTGTAATAAGAAAAAAAAAAGTAATTATGATTTTTTATTTATAAATTATCCGAAGTGGAAAAGAATAGAATATCAATCATGTAAAAAATATGATATAGAAGAGATTGAATTTAATAAATACAATCATCATGAAGAAGAAGATATACACGTGAATTAGGGTTTAAAAATAAAATTAATATCAGATGATTTACCGACTGATAATTGAGATCTTTGATTATAATTTTTCATGACAAGTAAACAATCTATTTCTTTAAGTATATCACCTATTGTGATTGTTGCATTATTTGGTTTATTATTTATACATTCAAGAAAACAGGCTGTAAACGCACCTTGATATTGATTATTAATAAATGTATCAGTTGATTTTTGTGCATCTTCACAACCTGAGAATAAAAAGACATTTCCATTTGTTTCTTTACTGTTAATAACAGATACAGTAAAGTTATTTGTCCAATTTTCAGGAATATATTTAGTATTTACAGGTGTATTTGGTGCACGTGTTGGAGAACACATCCAATTGTATTTAAGATCTAACATACTTCCACTATGACAACAATCTGTAAATGCCCATAAAACAACCTTATCTGGTACTTTCATTGCGAGATTTGCATACAACCAATCATCTGATATAATACCTTTTGATTTGTAATCTACAGGAACAAGTGCATCATCTTGATCTGCTTTTGCTGCCCCTTCTATATTACCAATAGCAGCACCATGTCCACTATAATAAAAGAACAATGTGTCACCTGCAGTACAGCCTGTTGTAAGTTTAACTATAGCTGCTTCCATATTTGCATCTGTAGCATTATTATCTAGTAATACTGTAATATTTTCATTTTTATACCCCCATTTATTTATTAACAACTTTTTGATATTATTAATATCATTCACACATCCATTTAATTGAGCATCTTGACCTACATAATTAATTCCTATAAGAAGTGCCTTTTTCATTATAATGTAAATAGTATTAGTATATTACTATTTATATTATTCCACAAAATAATTTTAATAAAATTGTCGCCTAACTTCCTGGAACCAATCAGATGTGTCGCCTAACTTCCTGGAACCAATCAGATGTGCCGCCTAACTTCCTGGAACCAATCAGATGTGTCGCCTAACTTCCTGGAACCAATCAGATGTGTCGCCTAACTTCCGGGAACCAATAAAAAAGTGTTATCCAAGCTGCCGGGAATATAAGTTATGTTGTGCGAAACCTTGTGAATAATTATAAATTTAATTTTATAAAAATCGTTTTATGGTGTTATTATAACATTAAATTTAACATTGATCACAAAATTGCGCACACCAAATTTCTTTATAAATTACCACCGTAGGTCAGGTATTTTCGTCGTGTGGGCGGTCCTGCTTTATGCAGGCCCGAACAAAGTCGGGAGCCCACATTAACAATCTGTATTATAATTATCAACAAATACAGGATCAGTTCCATTGTAAACATCCGTTGTTGTTGAATTTTGAAGTTGATCTGTTATATCTAACATTTCTTTATCATCTGGACGTTGGCGTAATACCGATAATGTTCCACCTAATTGTGCACAGAAGTTCTGTTGACCATCAGGTGCAATTCTTATATCAGGTCCTTGCCAATTATTTTTACTCACAGGACCAAATGAATTTGTATATTGTGTGGATCCTGGTTTATCCAAACTTGATGGTAAGGTACATCCGAATTTATAATATGCATTCCATGGTTTTCCACATGAAATAATATAACCTAAATTTTTTGTATCTTGATTTGTTTTGTACATCATACCATCCCATGCTAAATGTTTAGTTGTATCACCTGCAAAATTAATTAAATTAGCAGGTTTTTTTGTAACAGGTTGTTGTGTTACAGGTAGTTGTATAGATTGTGTAATAGGTGGTTGTGTAATAGGTGGTTGTGTAATAGGTGGTTCTTTTGGTTTTAAATAAAAAATTCCTATAATTATACTACTACATAAAAATAACAAAATACAGCAAACTATTCCAATTATTATTAATGTATCCATTACATTATGTTATTAAAAAAATAATAAAAATAATAAAATAATAAAAATAATATAAATAATATAAATAATATGTTATGAACAATCCATGTTATACATATCTGTAAAAATAGGATCTCTTCCATTATAAACTCCTGTTCTATCAAAATTCATTAAATAAGGTGTTACATCTACCATATTATCACCGTCAGAAGGACGTCTTCGTAATACAGATAATGTCCCTCCTAATTTAGAACATGAATTGTTTTCACCGTCTGCTGCTATTCTTATATTAGGTCCTTGCCAACTTCCATCTCTTACAGGGCCAAATGTATTAGTGTATACTGTTTTATAAGATCCCGATGTAGATTTGTCTTTTAAAGTACAACCTATTTGGTAATATGCATTCCATGGTTTATTACATTGTAAAGTATAATTTAAATTATTTGTATTTTTATTACCTGCATTAGGCATATTTTTCCATGCAATCTCATTATTTATTTCTGGTTGAAAAACAGTTGTTAATTTTTCTAATTCTGGTTGTACTAATGTTGTAGATGTAACTGAAGGTGAAGGTGTCGTAGATTTAGGTATAGATAATGATAATGATGTTTTAGAAGTTGTAAAATAAAAAATTCCTATAATAATAGAAAGTATAAGTATACAACTAATAACTCCAACGATAATGATTGTAGTATAATTATTTCCAGATACGGACGGTGTATCTAATACTTGGGATGGTGTATCTAATACTTGTGATGGTGTATCTAATGTTGGTGGATCCATTGCAATAGTATTTTATATTATATAATTAATTTAATTTAATAAAAATGAATTATATAATAAATACACCTAACCGTCATCATAACTAAAATTACTATTTCTATGTATTATGTTGTTTTATATTGTGCGAAATTTTGTGACTAATAATAAATTTAATGTTATAATAAACTCTAAACATTTTTATAACATTAAATTTATTATTAGTCACAAAATTTCGCACAACACCTTATCCATTTAAAATTTATCTAAAACTACTATTATTTTCATGTCATGTTATCCAGTTAACAGTCTGGATTATAATCATCAATAAATAATGCATCTTTTTTGTTATAAGGTTGTGAATTTGTAATATCAGTAAGATTTAATGTAATATCTTTCATATTTTTATCTTTTGGACGTCTTCTGTATACAGATAATTGACCACCCAATTTTGCACACGCATTGATTTCATCGTAATCACCTACACGTAAAATAGGTGATTGTTGATTATTAGAACTAACAGGTCCAAATACTTGTGATTTTTGTGTTATTCCATCAACTGTACAACCAATTTGATACATTGCGCCCCATGGTTTATCACATTGTCTTATAAATCCTAATTCTGATATATCTCTTATTCCTACATTTTGCATAGTTTGCCAACTAAATTTATTATTTATATCATCTATAATTTTTGGTAATTTAACACTTGTTGGTGTTTTTTTACTAGACAACGGAATTTCTATTGGTGGTGATGTAGGTGGAGCTGTTGTAGTTGGAAGTGTGGTAGGAGGAGGTGTAGTTGGAATAGTTTTATTTTTATTAGTCATAAAGTAAATACTAATAATTGAACAAATAAGAAGTAATACAATAATACTTATAATAACTATTATTTGGACGTTATTCATTTATTTAATATTATCTATTAATTTAAATTTTAATTAATTAATAGAAATTAACTAGTTTATAAAATAGAAATAACATAGATAATATTCCATCTGAAACACTGTTATTTCAATGATAAATTATTAAATTGCTGTACTAAATCATTACTTTGATATTCATTTGTACTATCATTATGTGTGAATGTTTCTAGGAAAGTTTGTTGATTCCAGTTTATCCCGACTTTGTTCGGGCCCGGATAAACCGGGATCCCGACTTTGTTCGGGCCTGTACCAGACACTCTGTTCGGGTCTGTCCCGACCTCTGTTCGGGTCTGTTCAAGTCTTCCTGATGTAGGATTATATGAAATATATCTTTCTACATTTTGTTCTAAATTTTGAGTAGTTTCAGAGTTCGTATTATTATTTTGATGTAATAGAGGTATTGATTCTGTTAATTCATCTTCATCTGAATCATTATCTTCGAGTGATAAATAATACAATTGTTCATTTATAATTTTAGCTTCCATTTGTTGTGGAGTTTGTTGTACAAGAGGCAAGGATCCTGATTTACGATTTAAATCGGAGTAAATTGATTCGGAATTAATATAACTTGTTCTTGTTTCATAAACAGGTAATACATTATATTGTTTTTTTCTAGGAAATAGCCATTTATATATACTATTCTTGCATTTTGTAAAAAAAGATTTATTGTTTTCATCATCATAAATACTACCTAAATCTCTGTTTATAGAATCATCATTATTTGTAGATCTATAAGTATAACCGTCTGTAGTGTAATTGTTTTCTAAATCTCTATTGTAATTTGTTTCATATTTGATATTTGTATAATCATTAGGATATAAATAATTTACTATTTTATTTTTGATGTATAGAATACCTTTAAATAATTTCCCACAAAATTTTAAAAATCCAATAATATATGTAAATAAACTTGTAAATCTATATAAAAGAAATAGTATAGTAAATGATGTACTAAATATATTTAGTATTGTATTAAAAAAATACAAATTATTTAGCCAATCCGACATACCTATTACATTATATAATGAAAATAGATTTAACAAAATAAACGTTTGTATTTTTATCTATATTTCAACAACATGTACACGTCAGGAATCTGAATCACTTTATTTAAGCTTAGGTTTTTATGTAAATTTAATTTATTATAAATGTATAAATATGAATGCACAATGGAAAACAAGTTTAAAAACATATTTATTAATAAATCGTATAACGAACAATTACCCTTTATTAACAGAGATAACGTGAACAAAAATAATATGAACAAAAATAACATAAATATTAAACAAAATAATAGTCACTGTTTTAATATACATGATATACATGATATACATGATATACATGATATACATGATATACATGATATACATGATATACATGATATACATGATGTACATGATAAAGTAGAAAAATTAATAGAACCTTGTAAAGATCCTGGCTTTCTGTGGCCCGAACGGAGTTGTGATCCTGACCATGTTTGGGTCTGTACTAGACATGAACCTTCTAAACAAGAATTAAATAAAAATATTATTTTAGATTATCCTCCTGGTTTACCAAGACCTGCAGAAGATTTATTTTCATTTCCTAATAATATTATTAATACAAATAGTAGTGGATCCCGACTTTGTTCGGACATGGGCAAGCCTGGATCCCAAGTTTGTTCAACACAAAACAATAAAAAACAACATAATACTATAACAAATAATCAATACAATATATATGATGGAGAAGAATGGAGTGATTTAAAAAAAAATTATAAATATAAAAATACAAAGAGTCCATTAAGTAAAAGTCCAAATGGAAAATTTGTAGATTATAGAAAAAAACAAAACATTTATTGTGTAAATTGTGGTGAAAAAGGGCATATTGTAAAAGAATGCTTTGCACCGATTACAAGTTATGGAATCATTTCATTTAAAATAAATAAAAATGAAGAGGATGATAAATACGATAAAAATGAAAAATTAAATAGTATTTTAAGATCAGAATTTATATGTGATAAAAATGAAGAATATCCTAAAATTAAATTTTTAATGATTCAAAGAAAAGATACAATAGGATATATTGACTTTATTCGTGGGAAATACACTAATTTAAATACATGTATAAGCGAAATGACTAAAAACGAAAAATTAAATATTTTAACAAAAACATTTGATGAATTATGGAATGATTTATGGATTTGTAATAGATCAAGTGAAAACTTTTATAAACAAGAATATTTTGTAGCAAAAGCAAAATTTAATAAATTAGATATTTCAGAAATCATTAATTCGGTCGAGTCAAAGTACCTCTTTCAAGAATTTGGCTTTCCTAAGGGGCGCAGGAACATTCGCGAGGGGAATATTGACTGTGCGGAGAGGGAGTTCTTCGAGGAAACTCAATATAATAAAGATTCTTATCAATTCATAAAAAACTACCCCACAATCGAGGAAATGTTTACAGGAACAAATGGAATTGTGTACAAACATGTATATTATCTCGTTAAAATGAACGATGATATTAAACCTCCATGTGTAAATGTAAATAACAAAACACAACTTGGTGAAGTCCAAAATCTTGGATGGTTTACATACGACGAATGTTTACATTTAATAAGACCATATGACGTAGAAAAAAAGAATATTCTTACTAATGTATATAAGGACATTTTAAATATGAATGGACAATACGAATGCTCGAAATACTATTACAAATCAATTAATTAAACTAAATATATGGTAACAAAATAAATATAATAATGTATGTTATATTTATTTTTGTATGCGTAACAGTGTATATTTTTAATGAAGTGATTGGATAATTTATTAATTTTAATAACTTTTGTGTGGTTGTTGTTAAAATTAATATTCATAGTCATTTTTAATGAGTGCTAAAGAAGATTTAGTAAATACCGTTATAAGTGGTAAATATATTATTAAAAAATATATAGGAAGTGGTTCTTTTGGTGATGTATATGAGGCACTTAATAAAAAAACAAATACTTCTGTTGCTTTAAAAATACCTGTCATAACAAAAGAAAAAAATGGTCAGAAAATGTTAATGGATGAAGCAAAGATTTACAAATATTTAAGTAATCCATCAAAAGGAATAGCCAATGTAAAAGTAACAAAACACAAAGAATACAAGATTATCGTCATGGATTTATTAGGACCAAATATGGAAGCATTATTTAGTAAATGTAACAAAAAATTTAGTTTACAAACAGTTATAAGACTTGCTATTATGATGATTGATATTTTGCAATATATCCATTCAAATGGATTTATTCATAGAGATTTAAAACCCGATAATTTTGTAATAAATAATAAAAAGTTACATAATAAAAATACAATAGATTATGATAGTGACCCCGGCTTGTACGATAATAACATTGGCTTGTATGGTAACGGGTATGTTTCTAATACAAAATTATATTGTATTGATTTTGGATTAGCTAAAAAGTTTTTAAAAAAAGATGGTACTCATATTGATTATTGTGATAATAAAAAATTTTGTGGAACAGCAAAATTCGCAAGTATTGCTGCGCATGAACATGTAGAACAATCTCGTAAAGATGATCTGGAAGCTATTGCATATATACTTATTTATTTATATAAAGGGCGTTTACCATGGCAGGGTATAAAAACAAAAGATAAAAAAAAACGATATAATTTAATTTATAATGAAAAAATAAAGTATTCACCTGAGGAATTATGTAAAGACATGCCAAGAGAATTTATTGTTTTTTTAAATTATGTTAAAACTTTATCTTTTGATGAAAAACCACCATATAATAGTTTTAAAAAAATGTTTTTACGATTATATGAACGTATGGAATATACGGACCACTTATTTGAATGGGAAAAATAATTACTATGTTTAAACAAAAACAAAAAAATGGGAATATATATTAATGAATAGATTAAATTATAATAATTACAGTTATAATTTTCAACGTTGTTCTAGATGTATACATTTATTAAGATGTAACGACTGTTTTTCAAATTTTTGTGTTAGTTGTAATGATATTATTTCTTATTGTTATGAATGTAATAGAAAGTATTGTATAAATTGTAAAGATGTAAATTATTGTGATAGATGTGATTTTACATATTGTGTAAATTGTAGATATGTATATCAATGTAAAAATTGTAACTTACATTTATGTGATTTATGTGTTTCAAATAATGATATATTAGATGCGTCACAAATATGGATAGAACCTAGATCTGTATCATATAGGTCTGAACCTGGCTTGTCCAGGGCCGAACTAAATCTAGATCCTGATGTTATAAATCCATTTCACCCGCAAGACCAATTTAAAAAATGCAATTGTTGTTTTGATATATATTGTAAACAATGTAAAAATATGTATAAATGTAATAAAACAAAAGTATTAATTTGTGGAAATTGTATTATTATTTGTAATAGATGTTATTTAGAATATAATAAAAATTATTGTATTGGTAATACATGCAACGATTGTAAATTTAATATTATACAAAAAACGTCGAATACTATTACAATAAAACTTCCTTTTGAACTGTTACAACTTATCAAAAAATACATATAAATTCATTCATTTCATAATCTGAAGGTTATATGAAATTATATTAAATAGAATTCATAATGAATTATTTTAATATTATCTTAGAGTAAATAGAAGTAAATTGTATGGATGTAAACATGGATGAATATTTAATCATAGATACAAAAATAAATTCAACAGGAGATACTATTTCACAAATCAGTAGTTTTGAAAACAATGGAAAAATATTTATAAAACAATATTCAGGAGTAAATACAGATAATTTTGTTATAACTAAATCCGATGGTAAAAAGATTAGTTTTAGTTTTTTTATTATGAATAGTATTTATTATATTAATTTAAATGGTGAACATATAATGGATTATCATAAATTTATGAATATTAAAAAATTTTCTTATAATGTGATTGATAATTCTTTAAAAATACATAATCATCATTTCGGAACTATTATTATTCCCAATTGTGATGTTGATATTTTTAAAAAGGCTTTATCAGAAATGGTAAATTGGATGAAGAATAAAACATCTTTATTTTCAAATTTTTTATACTATATATTTACTTAAATAACCCACATAATAATACATTATCAAGATCACTACTCCGCGAACAAAGTCGTGATCCTGTTGTGTACAGGCCCGAACTAAGTCGGGATTTTGATTCCTGTTCATACAATAACAGTATAGAAATAGAATTACGTTGTTATAAGATTAAAATTATTATTATTTACAAAATTTAGTACATATTATATGTGAGTAAAGCCTATTTACACGATATAATATAGGATAAGAATAAAAATGAATAATAAAAATTGGAAATTATAAAGTGTTTTTTTATATCCTTCATTGTCATAAAATAAACCAAATTCACGTAATTTACCATTTGGTTTAAATAATATATTAGGTTTAACAGAATATACAATTAAAATAAAAAATAAAATAAAAGGAATAGCATTTTCAACTTTTTGGCTAAAATGAAATAATGACATTCTATTCTAATACTTAAATAATGTAAATAAAATTAATTTGTATGTTAATTAATTAATTTTCTTAATAAGATTAATTAATTTTATTGTCTAAGATTAAATTAACATGTCTAGAACATTATATTCTGATGATAAAAAAACACAATTATTTCATCCAAGTTATTTTGAAACAGTCATGGCAGATACGCCTTCTGGAACGAGAACGATTCAGGAATTAGAAAGAGAACATTTAAAACGTTTAGATACAGATGACTTGAATCATTTAAAATCACCTGGTAATTTTCATTTTACTGCAAAATTAAATGATGAAATCGCAGGATCAAATTGGAAATATATGACTAAAACTGTATTTGAGGATTCATTATTAAGTTTTTTATATTTTTCTAAAAAAAATGTAGAAAATATTCAAAAAGTAATTAAATACAAAGTCTATAAAAGTACAAATCAAATAATTGATGATCAAAATGTAACGGAATTATTAATTATTATGAGAAGTATTTATTTAGAATATTCAGCACATCCACCTATATTAAAAGATGGTATGGATGATGAATTAAAACAAAAAATTACAAAAATGTATACTTCTGAAGTGAGTAGATTAAATCAACTTGTAATTGATTATGTATACCCTAATATATTGTCACAATTACAAGCATATATTACTTATCTTAGAGATGCATCAACATTACCATATCAACAACAACAACCTGTTAGTAGTGATAATGTAAAAGGTCAACGTGAATATCGTAGTGTAACACAAGTTCTTTTGGGTACACAATTATAAAATAATTTACAAATTCATAGGTTTAACTAAATATACTAATGGTAGTATTATATCATTTATATCAAAATTATACGATGAATTAATTGATGTTTCATGATATGAATAAAGAACTGTATTTCCAATATTTAATGTAAATTCATAAAAAATATCGTTTTCTAATCCTTCATAATTAGAATTCATTACATCATGGTAATGTCTTATATAATCATTATTAATAATATCACATAAATACTTTATAACTTCTTTTATTTCATCTTTATTTCTGTTAATTAATAATGCTAATTTATTATATTGAAATAATAATTTCTTATTTTTTGGAATAATATATATTTTATATTTCAAGTTTTTACAAAAAACCATTTGTATAAAACATATATTTTTTTTTATATCATATTCTTCTAATGATTTAGCATAATCAACAATCATCTGAGCTAATTCCATCTTTTAATTAATGTATATAATGAAATTAAATGAAATTAAATGAAATTAAATGAAATTAAATGAAATTAAATGAAATTAAATGAAATTAAATGAAATTAAATGAAATTAAATGAAATTAAATGAAATTAAATGAAATTAAATGAAA
>Ga0214923_10003871_pt1 | contig 18521 bp, 21 predicted proteins | sample LL1510_MetaG_FD_177993 | JGI IMG/M metagenome (GOLD analysis project Ga0214923, IMG submission 177993) | Freshwater microbial communities from Lake Lanier, Atlanta, Georgia, United States - LL-1510 | ecosystem: Environmental > Aquatic > Freshwater > Lake | place: USA: Georgia | collected... | reverse complement strand
GCCGCTTATCTAGCATTTCTGAACTGTTGGTTGTGATGTTTGTAAGAGGTTTAACCTTAGCATTAGCTGCTAGATAAGCGGCTTCATCAATTTCCTGATATGGAGCTTGCTTGAAACCGTGATCCTTAAATAGAAGGAAGCTAACGCTCTTGATATTGTGTTCGTAATTATCCTTCAACCAAAGCTTAAGAGATTCAAGTTCTTCTGGCTTATAATAAGCAGTTACAGAAACAGCATTGTCTGACCAGATAGTTTGTAGTTTCTTAACCATATCAAGTTGCTTGATTACATCCATATCCTTTGTAAGGATAGATCCTTCGGGAGTCTTGCATGGGAAGTAAACGACGACAGTATCGCGATTTTCTGTTCCATCGAAGTTAACAAGGAACTCGACATGATATCCCATATCTTTGCAGGTTTGAACCAAAGCGTCAGAGCTAGACATACGAACTGTACGCATATAATACTGACTAAAGGCTGGATGAACACCGGGAGTAGCTCCACCAAGTAGACTTAGTGTTCCGCTTGGCTTAATAGTCGTGAGCTTGATGCTTTCAGACCAGCCACGATGCTTGCTCCAAGACTTGTCAAAATTGCGTAGAGCAACATAGCAGTCATCAAGCCAATCAAGCTTATCAAGAGACTGGCACACACCAGTAACACCAAGGCCAAGTCGCATATTCTTATGAACAATTCTATTTGTCTCTTCATGAATAAATGGAAGAGCAGCGATAGCCTTTTGAGTCTTGTAAAGAAGTTTTGCACAGTCAATTAGTTCTTCTTTTGAAGTGATATTATTTAAATATAGCTCTGAAAGATTGCAGCATTCATAATTTGAAAGACTAATCTCAGCGCATGGATTGGTCATTTCGCAATTGTCTGTATCGGTTGGATAAAGAAGATTTTGTGAGATAGGTCCATCTTTGATGCGTCCAAACTTTTGAGAAAGAGGAAGATTGAAGAATCCATAAGGTTCGCCATTTGCATAGCCAGAATCCTTGTTGATTTCATAACCATTCTTCCAGATCTCTTCAAGAACATGATCATAACTATCTGCATAGATAGTATTATTGCTCATGGCTCGCCAATTGGGAACGTTACCAGAACCCCAATTCTTAGCGCGAAGATAAAGAATGTCGTCTGGATCTCCTAGCGCGATTTCTGCGCTACGACGTACATTGCCAGCGACAACAATGCTGCCAATGATATTGCAGATATCCAACACATCAATTGAGCGAAGCTTCTTGCCTTCGCGAGCTTGGAAGATTTTTGTAATCTTATCGATTCCGTCAATAAGGATTTGTGGGCCACTAGCTTTTCCGCCAAAGCCCTTGATTGGCTCGCCGTAACCTCTGATGAGAATAGTCGAGTACGAAAACGATTTACCTGTGACGTAAAAAGCGTCCAGAACCTTAGAAAGTAGATTAACCCAACCTTCACGTTTATCTGGGACAATGTAATCAGCGTCTTTAGTTGCTTCATGAATAACAGTTACACTCTTCTTAATCTTTGGAAGCTCATGCACATCTTCACGACGAATACTGTAACCAACACCGCCACCAAGCATTAGATTTTCAAAAAGAAAAAGAAATGCCTTTGGTTCGCGCATTGCTGTAGCCCAGCAATTAAGAAGAGAGTTTGCGCCAAAGCGATCTACAGTAGAAGTGCCAAGCTGCCAAAGCATTCGGCCAGCAAAATTACACTTAAGATTAAAAACATAATCATAAATACGTTCAGCTTCTTCTTTTGTGTATTGTGCGCCAATCTTTTGTGCGCCATTTATACAGCGTTCTACTGTTTCGTTCCATTCCTCAGTAGTTCCATCTTCCTTTAGGCGAGCATACGTTCTTTTGTATACTATATATCCAAGACCGTTGAAACCCCAGTTTGGTTGTTTGTTTTTATATTTGGCGAGAAAAGATGGCGAAAGAATATTTAAATCGTTACTCATGGTAAAAGGTATTATACACTAGATTTTAAAATTATCTATGTCATACTTTACCATGCGTTCTACGAGGTTGTCAAAGGAAATTTTCGGCTTCCAACCTAATTCTTCTCTGGCTGGAGTTGAGTCGCCAAATAAAAGTTCAACTTCAGCGGGTCTGTAAAATTTAGGATTAATTTTAACTAAAACTGATGATTGAATTTCATTTTTAATAGCATATTCAGTAGATATGCTCATTTGTTCATCTTTTCCATTTCCATGCCAAACTCCTTGTATACCAGCACAATGAAATGATTTATTAATAAATTCCCTAATCGTATGTGTTTCGTTACTGGAAAGAACATAATCTTTGGGCGATTTTTGGTTCATGATTTTCCAAACTCCCTCAACAAAATCTTCAGAATCAGACCAATCTCTTTTTGCGTCTAGATTTCCAAGTTCGATTGGAGCAAATGGTTTGTTGTTCTGAATAGCATGGTAAATACGCGCTACGCCTTTAGTAATTTTTCTCGTTACGAACTCTTCTCCTCGCTTTGTGCCTTCGTGATTAAAAAGAATGCTGTGAACAGCGTATAAATTATACGATTCACGATAGACCTTAACAAGATGACGAGCAGCAGCTTTACTCGCGCCGTATGGGCTTCTAGGTCTGACAGGATGATGAATGTCTTGTGGACTGTACTGTACGTCTCCGAATTCTTCGCTAGATCCAGCAGAATAAAAACGACACTTAGGTTGGAACCTGCGAATAGCTTCTAGGCATCTGGCTACACCGTTAGCGTTCACATCAAACGTCTGTAGAGGAATCTCCCAACTGCATCCCACAAAACTTTGAGCAGCAAAATTAATAAAGTAATCAGGCTGAATATCTCTAACAAGATTATCCAAACTAACGCCATCAGCTAAATCTCCATAAACTAATTGAAAACTTTCGTTTTTGATAAAAGATTTACAATTTACAAAATTAGGATTGGATGTGCGGCGGATCATTCCAAAAATTTTGGCATCAGTATTTTTTAGAAGATACTCAACCATGTTTGCGCCATCTTGACCTAATATTCCAGTTACTATTATTTTCATAATCAATAATATTTATTTATTTATTTATTTATTTGATTGTAAATCCATTTATAAGTTTTTTCTAAACCTATTTCTAATGAGATAGAAGGCTCCCAATTAAATTGTTTCAATATTAAAGCATTGTCAGAATTTCTACCGTTGACTCCTTTTGGGGCATCCAGCTTATATTTACGTTTTAATTTAATTCCTGCAATTTTTTCAACAATGTCTACAAGTTGATTAATAGTTACTTTTTCAGAACTGCCTATGTTTATTGGATCTCTAAAATCGCTTTGCATTAACATTGTTGATCCTTTAATGCAGTCATCAATATACATAAAAGATCTGGTTTGATTACCATCTCCCCAAATTTCGATTTCATGATTGCCAGTTATTTTTGCTTTTATAACTTTACGACAAATAGCTGCTGGAGCTTTTTCTCTTCCGCCATCCCAAGTTCCAAAAGGACCGTATACATTATGATATCTAGCTACTCTAGTCTCTAGACCGAAATCTTCATAAAAATGTCTGCACATTCTTTCGCCAAAAAGTTTTTCCCATCCATAACCGTCTTCTGCTAAAGCTGGATAAGCGTCTTCTTCTTTTAAAGAGGTTATATTTGGGTCTTTTTGTTTATCGCCATTATAAACACACGCAGAAGAAGAAAAGAAAAATTTTTCAGTTTTATTATCTTTTGCAGCTAGTAATAAATTTGTATTTGTCAATACGCTCAACATGCATAAAGCTTTATTATGTTCAATGAATCCCATACCGCCCATATCAGCAGCAAGATTATAAATCTCTTTTGTATTTTTAACTGCTAAATAACAATTATCTTCTTTTTGCAAATCTAAGCATAAATTTTCTACATCATCAAATTTTTGATACCATTCAGATATGGGTTTGCGATCAACGGCTCGAATTTTATAATTAGAATTTTTTTTAAGATAATTGACCAATTCACCCCCGATAAAGCCGCCAGCACCTGCTACTAAAATTGTGTTTTTCATTTTATTTGATAATCTTATAATAAACGTGTTTTTAAAAAATTAAATTAGTTTCTTTTTTCCATTTGTGCCAGAAATTGTTTCTTCCAAAACATTTTTCGTGAGTTCCTAAAAGATGAGCAATGTAACTAAAAGAACTATTAGCTGCAATAAAAAAATCTGCATTTATCATGTGATATAAAGAAATCAAAGGATTTTCTTCAATATGCAAGATAACGTTTTCTTTTTTTAGGAATTTAAACTCTTCTTCTGTACCCTGTGAATAAATATGAAACACATGATTTTTATCATCTAGTCGTTTGATATGGTTAAGATAAATATCTTTTCTTGCTTCCGTGAAATATTCTCTGTTGGTTAAAGTGCAGTTATCAGTTTGTGTAAATTTTCTAATATGTATTGCAATATTTTTTTTATCGCTTTCAAAATATTTTTGCTCCTGTTTCAATTTTAAGTTGTTTTTCAGCTCTAATAAAATTTCTCTTGTTTTAGGTTCATTTATTATTTTATGCAATGTTCGCATTAAATATAAACCTTCAAGATTTAAAATAATCGTTTCTTTCGCGTTGAGATTTTTTAAAAAAGAATGATCGTTATTTATATGTATTATATCATGAGTTAAAACAGGAGAAGTTTTAAAATTAAAAAATTCAGTTATTTCTTGATCCCATTTTTCTTGCGTTGTATCAAAATATTGATAGTGATGTAAATTCTTAAATCCTGTAAAATAAAATTGCGTGTCGTGTATTTTTGATAATATATAACAAATAATTTGATATTGAACCACTGCTCCAATACCTTCTCTTTTTAATCCGTCTGAGGAGGTGCTTATAAAAATATTGCTTTTCATTTATTTTATATCTTTGGCTTCGACAATTCTTGATGTTTGTTTATTTTTTATGAATTCTTTTTATTTTTAAATATTAAATTTTCTTCTTGATCAAACGTTTGTTTAGCTGATTCTATTAGTTCGAAGTCATTATCTATCATATATTTTATTAGTTCTTGTTTTTTTGATTGGTTTTTATATATTTCAAAATTAGTTACTTGAACTTCGCATTCAATATATTTTATTATTTTAATTTTAGATCCTGCGCTTTTAATTACTTCGAAATCATGTCCTTGTGTGTCAATTTTTAAGTGTGGAATAAATGAGATAGAATATTGATTTATAATACTATCCAATCTCATGCATTTAACTTTTTCTTTTTTCCATGCGCTCCATTTTTCTTTTATAGCGCTTGATCCTGTATAGCCATCTATATACTTATGTATTTCGTCTAAATTAGTTTCAAGAATTGAATGTGTGCCTTCTTGATAATAATTGAATTCAATTTCTCCATCGAAAGATGTTATTGCTAAATTTAATTTTATATCATTTGACTCCGCTGGAACTCTGTCCAGAGCGGCTTTATCAGGTTCGATAAAAATAACAGGAAGCCCATATTGTTTTTTTAATTGTATTCCTCTTGGGGCGTTATGAGAAGTACCTACATCAATGATATATTGGTTCATAAATTATTTAGTTAAATTTAACCATTCTAATATTTGTATCATTTCGTGTCCATGCAGTTCTGCGTGTTTGGGAATGTTTTTTAAATTATTAATAATATTTTTATCTAGCAAGGAATAATCTACATACCAATCTTCAGCTTGAGTTTGTATAACTCTAGAGTATTTTTTATTTAGAATTTCTCTTTGTGGTTGTCTCAACGATTCTCCAAAACGATAATAGTCATGTTCTATGCAAATACATTTGAATTTAAATTTATCCAAGTCTATATTTTTTAATGCTGATAAACCAGCTTCATCGACATCTAAAGATAAAAATTCAATAATACTAGGACATTCAGAAAATAAAATATCTATATTCTTTTTTATCGTGACATCTATATTATAGAACTTATAATTTTTATATTCGGCCCATTGAGACTTATAATCTGATAGATCCGCTCCAACTCCTGACCATCCTTTTTCTAGAAAAAGAATAGAATTATTGCCTTGTCCTGGTGTTTTACATCCAATATCTACAACAAATCCTTTATTTGTATCTGAGTTTACATATGAAGCAAAAATATCTTGCAAACAGTTTATGCCTGAATAAGTTTTCATTTTTTATGTTTTTTTAAAAATCGGAATTGGTATCATTTTGTGCTTATTTTGAGTATTAAAATTTGAGTAAATTTTTAAAATCTCTCTTTGTCTTTCGTTTATTTTGTCGATGTTATTATAATTCATAGCCCATTCTAATTCTTCATAAGAAGCGCCAATTTGGGTTTCGTCTGTTCTGTTATCTTCCCAAAGGCCGTCTGTTGGTATAGCATTAACAATATATTCTGGTATATTTAGAATTTTAGACATCAGCCTTACTTCTGTTTTTGTAAGATCTGCAATGGGAGATATATCTACACCTCCATCTCCATATTTTGTATAAAATCCTACTCCAAAATCTTCAACTTTATTTCCTGTACCAATAACTATCCCGTTAGTACAAGCAGCTATTTGATATAAAGCGACCATTCTCAATCTGGATTTAGTATTTGCAAATGCTAGTTGTTTATTATAATCATTAATAAAGAGAAATTTAAAATATTCAAATGTTTGAGTTAAGTCTTTTTCTATAAATGTTACATTATTAAAGTTATCAGTTAACCATTTACAATGATTTCTAGCTCTTTCTAACTGTGTCGCCTCTTGTTTAATTGGCATACTGATTACATAAGTTGGTAAATCAGTTTTAGCGCATAATGTGCTTACTAAACCGCTATCTACTCCTCCGCTAACACCTATAACTAAACTTGACAGTTTATTGGTGAACGCATAATCTTTGATCCAGTTTAATATTTTATTTGATAGTATAAATAAATCTGTTTCCATATAATTCCTTTAGCTTGTTTATCACCTGTAATCGTTCATTAATTTGAACTGAATATCCTCTTTCAGTTAATTCAAATGCATATTTTAATTGTTGAGACTCTTCTAGTATAGTCGATTCTGCTTTATAAGTAATGCTATCAAAGATGATAGTTTTATCTTTTAAAACTGTTCTTTCTGTGTAATTTAGTTGATGTAAAAGATGTGAGTTATTGCTCTGATCTGTTGCGTAACTAATGTGTGGATAAACTCCATTTTCTTCACAAAACAATCCAAATGCACGATTATCTCTTGGAAAACAAGGACCGCCAAATCCAAATCCATATTTTAAATATTTATTACCTATTCTGCTGTCAGATCCAATTGCTTTTAATATAATATCAGGATTGCAATTTACTTTTTTGGAAATATCGCCAACCATGTTTGCATATGATATCTTTGTTGTTAGAAAACAGTTTAAAGCTATTTTTGTAATTTCAGCTTCGGTTGTAGACATTCTGTGATAACTAGGATTATTGATGCATAGTTTTTTATATATGCTTGAAATCAATTCGTAAGCTTCATTAGACTGACAGCCTATTAAAACAGTGTCAGCGTTTACCTGATCTTTAATAATACTTCCTTGGGCTATAAATTCAGGATTATAACATATTTCATAATTATATTTTTTTATTTTTTCTTGCAGTCTTTCGCAATATGTAGGCATAGTTGTGCAGTTTATAACTAAATATTTTTTATCAATCTGTACTCCGAATTGTAAAATTTGATTTATTGCGTTTTCAATTTGAGAATGATCGTATTTTCCAGATTCTAGGCTGGGCGTGGCAACAGTTATAAAAATTATTTTACTAAGTAAGCATTTTTTAATATCCGTAGTTGCTATAAAATTTTTGCTTTTGTTCAAATAATCTTCAACAAATGGTTCGTCTGACACAAGCTTTTTTGTGTTTATTTTATTTACATATTCTTCATTTATATCAATCCCAATTATTTCATATCCACATTTTTCTAAGTTGAGTGATAAGCAGATTCCTAATTTACCTATACCTATGATAGATATTTTATTGTCCATGATTTGATTATTTTCTAACATTACTATAATTTTCTTGAAACCATTTATATGTAGTTTCTAATCCATCTTGTAGTTTAATTTTAGGTCTCCATCCTAAATCAAATAGCTTTTTAACATCTAATAGTCTTTTAGGGGTTCCATCAGGTTTAGAACTGTCCCATAAAATTTCACCGTTATATCCAGAAACTGTTTTAATCATTTCTGTAAGATCTTTTATTGTAACATCCTCGCCGTATCCAATATTTATAATTTCTTTTTCATTGTAGTTAAGCATTAAAAACAATAATGCTGTGGCTAAATCGTCTGAATTTAAAAACTCTCTTCTTGGAGATCCTGTTCCCCAGCAAGTTACAGATGAAAGGTTATTTAATTTGGCTTCGTGAAATCTCTTTATTAAGGCTGGCAAAACATGAGAATTCATAGGATGGAAGTTATCGTTAATTCCATAAAGATTACATGGCATAGCAGAAATAAAATTACATCCATATTGCTTCCGATAAGCTTGACACATTTTTATTCCTGCTATTTTGGCGATAGCATACCATTCATTAGTTGGTTCTAATTCTCCACAAAGCAAAGATTTTTCATTGACGGGTTCAGCAGCAAATTTTGGATAAATGCAAATGCTTCCCATAAATAAAAGTTTTTTAACACCCGTTAAATAAGAAGAATGAATAACATTATTTTGTATTTCAAGATTGTCATAAATAAATTCTGCTGGGTGAGTATCGTTTGCGTAAATTCCGCCAACCTTTGCAGCCGCTAAAAAAACATATTCTGGTTTATTCTTTTCAAACCATTGTTGAACACTAATTTTATCTTTTAAATTTAAATTATTTTTATCTTCTGTAAGGATGTTTTTATATCCTTCGTTATTCAATAATCTATAAATGGCAGATCCAGCTAATCCATTGTGTCCAGCAATGAAGATTCTTGATGTTTTATTCATTTTTTTTATTCTTTTATTATGAGAGGTTATTTTATTTTTTCAAATTTATTGAAAGTTGCTATTTTTTATATTAAGTTGATTAGCTAATTCATCTGAATTTCTTTCTATGTTTATGCTTATAGCTCTTGGGTAAGGATTAGCGTTATTAAAATCATTAATTAATACTCGCTTACAATTATACAAGCCCATTATAATATTTGGATTTCTAAAACCGATATTTTCTAAGGTTTTGATAGTTAAATCTCTTGCTGATTCTGGTCGAGCGGTAACAAATATTACTTGATTATTTTCTTTGATTAACTTTAAAATGCATTTTACATTATTAATTAGTGGAATTCCTAGTTGATTGTATTCACTTTTATTTTGAGCTTTAATTAAAGTTCCATCTATATCGCAAAAAATAACACATTTATCATTATAGTTTAACCATTCTTTTAAAGTGCCGACATCCGTATAGTTGGTCACTATTTTTTCAGAAAAAATCTGCTTATCTGATAAGCAAATTTCTATCACGCCAGAAACAAATAATTCAGCGTTTATGCTTTTTAGTTTTTTAAAAGCAGACTTAAATAATGCAGCAGTTTCAAATTTGTATCCGCCAACACAAAATTTATCTGAAATTATAGATTTTTCTATTATTTTTGTAACAATACCCTGATCGTTTGAAATAATATAACTTTTTGATGCTGGCTTGTTTATTACTTCTTGATCGGATAAACGAGCTACACAGATAAAATTACCAGCAGAATAATCGAAATCAAAAAATGAATCGCAATCTTTGATTAAAATTTCTGATGTATCTGGTATGTTTGATTTTTCTAGAATTTGAAAAACTGTATCTGCTGGACCAAGCGTTTCTTTTTCAATTATTACGATATTTATATCTCCTTTTATTTCGTTTTGAATAAGAGACTTTAAATTGTACTCGTCGTTATGTTTTTTTAAAATTCCAATTGTTATACGGTGTTTTCCAAGAAATGGATCTATTGCTTTTTTAAGCATCATTTCCCCAGAATATGTAAATAAAGAATATTTTGGTCTTGTATTTGGAAATCTAGATGATAGACCTGCTGCTGGAACGATTATCTCCATAATGATTTTATGTTTTCAACGATAAATTTCTGCTCAATAGAATCTTTTTTTGCATAAATATATACTCTTAAAAGCATAAGTATTAAAAGATTGTCATCGAATGCTTCAGGATATTCTTGTTTGAGTTTATTGTCGATTAATTCTAAGCAATTATATAAGCTTTTATCATCTGAGTTTCTAAGAAACCATTTACATTTTAAATCTTGTCTTAACTTTGCTAAGTCAAATATCCAAGAATCAAAATCTCCTGTAGAACAATCAATCATGTAAAATTTATTTTCGCTAAAAATAACATTATCTAAAGTAAAGTCTCCATGACAAACTGATTGGGGTAATTTAGATGGTAGCTTTGATAAAAATTCATCTATTGTAAAAGGAAAATCGTTATAATTTTTAATTTCTCGAAGCTTATTTATGTAACAATTTTTATAATCTTTTGTTTTTTCTGTTTTTTTAAATTTATTAATTAAATCAATAATTGAGTCCGTGAATATATTTAGATCGTATATTTTAAAAAAATGACGCATGTCTATTCCGTGTATGTATTCTATGTCTAATAGATTATCAGATTTTTTATATATTTTAGGAACATTATAGTTAAGATTGTTTAATTGAACTAATTTGTTATAATTTCTTTCGATATTATTTATTTTGCGAATAAATTTTTTATGTTCGTCTTCCATCAAATAAACATGACTACCAGAAAAACCAATAAATTCTTTGATTATCCTTTCCATGCGTATTATGCGTTAGTTAATTTAAATTACCAAAAGCTTTTATTTTTTTTATAGAATTGTTATTTAAAATATCGTTTAATGAATTATTGTTATTTTCATCAAGGTATCTATAAATCCAACCAATAAATCCACTGTGAATAGATTTTTTAATATTTACTTTAGCATTGTTTAAAGTTTCATGAATATGATATTCTGAAGATATTGTAAGATCAAAGTAATTGGTTTGAAAAGATTTTTGACACTTGGGACAAAAATTTATTTTTGGATATGTTGGTGAGTTTTTTATTTCTTCTGGAATAATTCCATGAGAGATATTTCTACCGCATTTTTCGCATTCAAAACCATATATTGGCCTGTCAATTGTAAATCCTAAATTTTTATATAGTTTTAAATATTCTAAAATGTTTTCTCTTTTAGCTAATGCATACCAATCAAACACAACTGCTGGTAAAAAATCTGGAACATAAATATTGTTTTCGTAATTCAATGATTTTAGGTTAAAATCAACAACTGATTTGTAAATACAATCAAACCTAGTTTTAAAAACCACGTCATATTTAAAATTGTTTTCATTTTCATGCTTCCGCATCATTTCGAAGCAATCGTATACTTTTTTATATTGTGAAAATAAAAGCTCTGGAACAGATCCTCTATAGTTTGATTTTTTTATTATGTCGAACTTAATATTATCTGTATGATCGTTGTTTTCATTCAATATGTTTAAATTTTTTATATTGAGTGGAAGACTGTTCAATTGTTGTGTTATTATATCAGAGCATTTTTCATGGCTTTCAAATTTTATATTAGGAAAAAATCTAAAATTATTAGCATTAGTTATTTGTATTTCTTTTTCACTGTTCCAGTATTGTGATCCATTGTAATAAAAGTCATTAGAATCAGTGCTTATAAATACATCTACATTGTTATTGTTTATAATATTATTTATAAATATATCGCAGACCTTTATTTCAGGAATTTCTCTTAATGGCATGAGAAAAGTTCTCATATTGCCATGTAATAAAATTGCAATTTTCATATTATAATGTTAAAGATTTTGTTATAAATTGCTTTGCGAGATGAGTATAGGTTCCTTTTTGTTTGGACCAATTATAACCTTCTTTTTGTTTTTTCAAAAAAGCTTGTTTGTTATATTTATAATAATTTATTTTGTTTTTTAAATCTTCTAGCGAGCATACATATTCTACTATTCCGTCTGTCCACTCGGTAGCTACAGGATTGTCACAAAGAACAACATTGCCAAAAGAGATGCCTTCGGCAACTCTTTCTGTAACAACGTTATTTTTTATATTATCATCGGCAGAAAATCCTAAAGATACATAAGAAGATAAAAATGAATTAATTCTATCTTCTTCGCTTATTTCTGGAGCGGTATTTCTGATAAAACAATTATTCAATTGAGATGTCCATTCGGTTTTATAATAAGCGCCAACAAACTGAGCGTCCCAAATTTCTTTTCTTTCAAGAGTTCCTATTTTTTCAATGGGTATGTAACTTAAAAAAGTTAGAGGATGATGATAATCAATTGATTTTTCAAAGTCATAACGTTTTTTATGGCATGGAAGTAGAGGTTCTTTGAGAAAATGCTCACCAGTTAATATGCGTTTTCCTAAATTTATATCCTTATTTTTAATAAAAAATTCATGAAAAAACCAAAATATTTTAGTGGTGTTAGGAAATAACTTTAGTTTTTCTATTGTTTGAGGATATTCATTTGTAGATAATCCATGATTTCCAATAAAGAAAAAATTATCTTTTGAGTCATCAATAGAGTCAAAATTTGAATCATCGTTTACAATAAAGATTTCAAAATTAAGATGAGCAAATCCTGATGTAAATTTTCTTACAGTGTGCCAAAAATTACCAAGAATTGGAAGGCTACGAGTGTTAATTATATATAGTTTACTCATTTCTATTATTCTGTTCTGTGTTTATAGAATAATTCTAAAAACTGATTGTTTGTTTGTTCTTGCGATTCTGTTCTAAAACTTTTATTATAAAAAAGTTTAATTTTTTCATTTTCTAAACATTTTTTATCAGCATCTTTAACTAGTTGATCATATGGGTTTATTTGCCATTTTTTTATTATTATAGACATTATATAATTCTCAAGCTCTAGATAATTATGCATTTCATTTTTTATTGGTGCTATTATGTCGCCTATATAAGCTTCAGATGCATCATGGAGTAAAGCAGATATTTTTAAATGTTCGGGAACTATTTTGCATACCTCTATGCTGTGTAGCGCAACTGAATAAAATGGAACCTGTCCAGCAAACCTTGGAATATTAGATAAACCGTATGATATATCTATTATACTTATATCATCTGTTTTTAGATTGTATAAATCTATATTTTTGCCAGAATATGTGATGACTTTGTTCATCTTACTACATTATATTTAAAATTAAAAATTTTAACTTTATCTAAAATGTTTTCTATTTTTAAATTACTATAACAAGCAGCTTCTCCATATAAACTATCTATTGAATTGTTTATTTTGTCTAAATTGTCGTATATCATTGTTGGCTTTCTCGCTAAATCAGGGGTGGAGATCCATATCATTTCATTTATAGCTTTTCTGTTTTCTGCATATTGATAATTATACCATATGTATTCGTTGAAGATTATATGATTTTCATCAAATGATATATTTTGTATGGTTATATCAGGTCTGAGTCTTATTATAAAATCATATTTTTCAATGTCTTTTTCGATGAGATTAAAACAATCTTTTATTTTAAAGTACTGATAATTGAGATGATTATCGCTTTTTAAATTTTTTAAAGGGCAATCTTTATAGTTGTCTATTTTTATAGCTTTTATATTAAATGAGGAAGGTGTTACTTTATTAATATAATTTGCATCAATTTTTTCTGAGATATTTAAATCAATTTTATTATGCCAAGGGTCATTTATTTTATTAGATCGTGATATTTCATCCCAAGTAGAGATATAAATATCTGAATCACCTATTTTATTTAAGTGGTTTTTGACGCAATGTTCATAAGTTCTTAGATTGCCAGAGTAACAAATAGCGATTTTCATAACTTTATCTTTTTCTTATATCGCTTGATGATATTCCTTCTTTATATGGAATATAGATAAGAGTGATATCGTTTTCATCTAACCATTTTTGTGTAAAATTCATTTGCTTATAATAATCTTTTTTAGCCCAATCATCACCAACGGCTATTATGTTTGGCGACACGCTTAATATAGATGGTTTAGAATCTTCACCATTTATATTTTCGATAACGTCATCGACATATTTACACGCTAACAACACAGTTTTTCTATCATCGTATGAAATTATAGGTTTTTTTCCTTTATATCTTTCGATAAATTCATCAGTGTTCAAAGCTACGATTACTTTATCAGCTATTTTTTTACAGTGTTTTAAAAAATTAACATGTCCAGAATGAAATAAATCAAAAGTTCCACCTGTGTATAATATCGCGTTTTTCATCTCTAATCTAAATTAAATTCCAATTTTTAGGTATAAGATCTTTTATGTTACAGTTGGCTTGTTCGGTATACCATTGATGAGGCGCATATATTTTTTTATTTATATTTTTATTTAAATAAGCAGCCCACCAGCTAAAAGTGCTATTGGTATTTATGTTGTGATCGCAAGATGTTAACAAGCAAAAATCTTTTATTTCGTCATAAAAATCAGAATAATAGATGTTATCTCCAATTATATTTTGTCTAGCCCATTGCATGTCATCAGAAACAATTATGAAATCAACATTTTCAAAATTCTTAAAAGCTTCTTTGTAATATTCTAGTCCATTGACTTTATGATGATGAGAAAATTTTAGATAATCTCCTCTTCGTATGTGTACGCCAACTGTAGGTTTATTAATTTTATTTTTGTTTTTCCAAGTTGTAATTTCATCAAACCATTTTTGATCTAAAGTAAAATCTTCTATTATTTTTTGCTTGTTGTTTATAAAATATTTTTCGCTTTGAAAATAACCATGTATTGTTATATTTTTTACTTTCGGTATTTCATTATATGTATATTCAGGTTCTTGATATATAACATTAGGAATGCTAGTAGTTTCTTTAATATTTTTAAAGAAAGTGTTTTTGTATTTTCCAGATTTTTGACCTTGATTAGGGGTATAACAAATATCATGATTTACAGCGAAATCATCGTTCAAATCTAAAGCAAGAGATTTTGCGGCGGCAACTTGGAATAATTGATTCCCCAATCCTCCTTGTAAAAAAACAGAAATCATTTGTTAATGAGTGTTAAAGTTCTTAAATAAAGTAAGTTAGCATTCATATATTGTTCTTGTAGGTAATTTTGATTTTTATCATTATAATTATAATTAACTAGTATTTCTGGTATATTATACATTTTAAAATATGGCAAAGACCTTAAGAAGAGATCAAAATCTTCACAGTATTTGTATGTTAAATCATATCCTCCGCATATTTTAAACACTTCACTTTTTAAGACGACTGAAGAATTTCCAAATGGATTATTTCCTTTAAAAAAAGAATCTTTTATTTGTTGATGTGTTTCTGGATACAAAACATCAAAATGTTGTTTATCTTTTAAAAATCTCATTCCTGTGCCGCAAATATCGTTCTCTAATAATAAAGGTATTTGTTTTGCTAGTTTTTGTGGAAACCATTGATCATCAGCATCAATCATTGCAATATATCTATACTTTTCATTATTAAGAATATGATGTATTGCGGTATTTCTAGCTGGAACTACACCTGGTATAGAACAGAATAAATAAATTATTTTATTATATTCTTTTATTATTTCTTTTAAGTTGTCTGTTGATCCATTATCTACTAAAATAATTTCAAAGTCCCACTCTTTTGAAGAGAAAAGTGTTTGGTTATAAACAGATTCGATGGCATTTTTTATGCAATGAGCGGCGTTTCTTGCTGGAGTTAAAACTGCTATAGTGTTCATAGTGCAAGGTCTATAGTATCCCAAAAATATTTTGGTCTATTTTTTATATACTCTAAGGTTTTAGTTTTGTCCGTCCACCATTCTTCATGTATATGCTGACAATTTGAATTACAAATAACTTCTAAATTCATAAATCTTGCTTCAATGATGCATCTTGGGCAAGTGTCATGTATTATTGGAAGAAAAACTATTCCTTTATATTTAGATAAAGTTTTTAAATGCTCTTCAAAATCTTTGTTTTCTAATACGTCATATTCGATATTATTTGATTCGCAATATTCTACAGCTTCTTTCAATCCTTTGGCAAAACTATGCCATCCTCCATAACCTTTAAGTATTGCATATTTATTATTTTTAATGTTATCTTTCAAAGAATCCATTATAGAAAGCATTCTTTTAGAAAAACAAGAAGATAAAACACTGCTTTTATGAAACGGCAATAAAGGCATGTGATAAGAATGAACGGCTTTTTGCCTTTCAGACATGAAAAATATATGTAAAGCGTTTTTATGAATTAATTTATAAACTTCAGCAAGAAATGGTTCTGAATCTATTCCATTTGGACAATCGCATGTTTGTTTTCCAAGAATCTCATGCCCAGCCTCACATCTAAATTTACAAAAGTTATAATCAAATTCAATCTTTACAAATCTTTCATTTTCAAGAAGATTCAATAATATTTTAGGATCTTTATTTTTTCCAATAGACATTGTATTTCCAATAATCCATATTTTATTTGCGTTAAAATGTAAAAAAGATTGGTTCAAGTTTTCAACAGGCATGAAAAAACATTCGTCTTTTCTATCTTCTAATATTGATTCTAAAGTTAGAGAAGTTCCTCCATTTTGGATAACAGCATCGTCTAAAACAATATATTTTTGATTGACAGAAATCATTTTATCTATATACTAATCTTATGATCAGAAGTTTAGAAAGTCAAGATTATTTTTATCTAGTAACGTGCGCTGATTTAGAATGCGTAGTTTTATCATCTTCTTTTGAAGAAGCGGCATGTTCTGGATTAAAAAAGATACTTGAAGAAAAAAAGTCTGAAACAAATCTTTCTTTTATAATGAGTGTAGATCTCTTAGATAAAAAAGATTATGAAACACAAGTTTTTTACACTTCCAGTATTTTAAACGATGTTGGTTATTTTAAATTAGCTAAAGATTTGGAATCCCTGAGTGATTTTTTCCTTGACAAAGGAGAAAATCCTCATTAAACTCTTGAGCGAAGCGAAAGAGTTTAATAATCTTACGAAAATCATACGCAATATCTTAAATAATATCTTAATAAAAAGTCTGGTTAACCTTAACAAATCGGTAAGGTATACCTAAGAGAGCGAAACCTAAGAGAAATGAATAAGACTCATAAATTTATAATAAGAAGAAGAAAAAAAATGATCTCAAAAGAACTGCCTTTAATATTTGGAATCGCTGGAGTTGCGCGATGTGGAAAAGATACGCTTGGAAAGCATCTTATCAGCAAACTTAACAAGTCTGGATTTCCAGCAATGAATATATCTTTTGCTATGGAACTAAAAAGAGATCTAGATCCTTTCTTAAAAGATAAACTTAATATTTCAGCTTTCACAGAAAATAACTCTGAAAAAGATCTTATAAGACCAATGCTTGTTTGCTGGGGAACAGATACTTGCAGAAAGATTGATCCTGATTATTGGATAAAGAAAATCGAAAAGCAGGTAAAGACCTCAATTAACAATAAAATAATTGTAGTTATAACTGATGTTCGATATGAAAATGAAGCTAAGTGGATCAAAGAAAACGGCGGCTTTCTAATTCATCTAAGCAGAATGGGACAAAAACCTTCTAATTTTCAAGAAAGATTAAACGATCCAATTGTAAAACGTAATGCTGATCATATAATCAAGTGGAAAACATTCACTGATGAAAAAGAAACTTGCAATTATCATCTAAGCAAGTTATTCTATACAAAAGGATGGTCAACATATGGAGACTTTAAGTGATTCAGATTTAATCAAAAGCATCAAAAAGAAAAAGAAGGTAGATGAATGTCTACAAGAGCTTATTGATAGACATTCAGGAATTTATCTTGATATAGTAAATTCTTTTTTAAGAAACTGCAACAACGATTCTTTAAGAGAAGAAATTATAAACGATAAAGAATATGCAATATACAACTCAGTTCTGAAGTATGATGAAAACAGGGGAACTAAGTTTTCTACATTTCTTGGCAATGAAGCTAAATGGATGTGTCTAAACGCTTCTAACAAGAATAAAAAATACGTCGAACTTAATGACAACACTTATGACTTTGAATGTATAAAAGATACATACGAGCATACAGTGGTTAATTTTCAAGATCAAATTCTAAAAGAATTCAACGAAGAAATAAGCAAGCACCCAGACAAGCGTATTCAGAAAATCTTCTCTATGCGTTATTCAGGAAATAAAAAACTAACACCTTGGCGCAAAATCAGCAAAGCCATGAACTTAAGCATTCAAGGATGCATTAATATACATAATGCTGCTTTGAATTCTATCTCTAAAAACATAAGATCAAAATATGAGATTATTAGTCAACGCTCCAATTAACGCATTATCTTTCGGAAATGTTTCGGTAAACATTTTGCGCGAACTTCATAAGAAAGACGTTGATTTGGTATTCTTTCCAATTGGAGATAAAGCTGAATTAGAAGCTTACGATAAAATTGATCTGTCTTTTGTTAAGTATCTTCAATCGGCAACTAACAGCAGATATGAAAAAATCAATAAAGATATTCCTACTCTAAAGTTATGGCATATCTTTGGTAGCGAAACTAGATATTCTAAAAATCAATCTTTGTTT
>Ga0214923_10003870_pt1 | contig 18521 bp, 20 predicted proteins | sample LL1510_MetaG_FD_177993 | JGI IMG/M metagenome (GOLD analysis project Ga0214923, IMG submission 177993) | Freshwater microbial communities from Lake Lanier, Atlanta, Georgia, United States - LL-1510 | ecosystem: Environmental > Aquatic > Freshwater > Lake | place: USA: Georgia | collected... | reverse complement strand
AATACCTTATATGTAGGGGCGACCCGAGCAACAAATGGTTTATATTTATTGGAAAATGATACATTTATCACCGACCGACCGCTCGAATTTTTGAAAATGACGCATCACGATATGATGAAAGAAGATTATATAAAATTTAAAGGGCAACCTAGAAGTATATTTTATGTAAAGAATGGAGAACCTGCGGAAAAATTGGAAAAAAAGGCGACTAAACATTTTATCACGCCTACGGAATTGATCAAATTTATTTCGGAAACGGTATTGGAAGAAATATCGCCCATTTTAGATAAAATATATGTACAAGAAAACATAGGAATAGAACCCGAAGAAATACCTGTTCCTAGTATTATCAAAACCAATCGCGGATTTTATGAGGAGGTAAGTGATTTGACTGGAATCGCCATCCAAAGTATGTATTATGATTTTATTAATTATAATAGTCAACCCGACGATGAGGATGAAATGCCGAATATATTGTACGATTTAATTCAATATCAAATACAGGATTTAAAAGCCAATGAACATTGTTATTTGAAGGAAATTGTCAACGAAATACCGCACGCAATGACTTCCATTAGTGATTATTTATATTTGGCGAATGTATTAGTCGCATTACAAGAGAAATTATATTTTAAATTAAAACAGATTGATAAGACGGAATATAATTGGTTAACGCCGAATATGGTTGCGAAATGTAATGCTCGGTTAGAGAACACCATCGGTAGAGAATGTAAAACACATCGTCCAAAAATAGAACATACTATTATTGAACAGAAAAATGAGGAAGACCACGAAAATATAGATGCGTTTTTGTGTAATGCGCTGAATACGACGGATTTATTCCGTTTTACCGCCCGTTCGGATTTAATAACGAAAGAATGTTTATGGGAAATAAAATGTACGAGTGCGTTGTCGATAGACCATAAATTACAATTGGTTATTTATGCGTGGTTATGGCGAATTACGGAAAATAAGGAGAAAAAGTTCAGGTTGTTTAATATAAAATCAGGAATTGTATTATCGTTATGTGCTAGTATGGAAGATTTAAATCAGATAATGGTCGCTTTATTGAAAGGACGATATATTCATCAAGAACCCAAAACGGATGAAGAATTTTTGAATGAATGTAGGGAGAAAATGGTGGATATAGAACAAGTTTAGTGATAAATAAATTGTGTATTATATTATATATTGATATAGTATAATGAAAAAATCAGTTCGTAAACAAAGAAAGAGTTTGAGAAACAAAAGAAGAAATACAAAGAAACATAGTAGAAAAACGAGGATGAATACAACGAGAGTTGGCGGAAATTGGTTCACCACTGACCCGTGCAAAATAGTCGGTCATGCTAAACCTGTAAGTGACAAACATGGCAATATAACCGCATATTCGTTTAACGTGGGCGACCCGAAAGTTGTGAGTGAAGTTGGATATTTAACGGCAGCGAATCCTCTTAGTGTTCCTGAGTATACGACGAAAGCAGCGGCGTGCAATAAAATTAAAGCAGAGAAAGCACAAAAAAATAAACCAGTTATATTTACACTACCACCAGCATACGAAGAAAACCCAAAGACTTAAAGACTTTGTTGTTGCTGTAATTGTTCAGGAGTTAAGAAGAATTTTAAGCATTCCCATAATTTGGCGGATTCATTGATAGCAAAAGCACCACGTTTTTGTGCTACAGTTAAAAAAGAAATCATAACATTGAAAGCAACATTGGCGTCTGTAATAGGAACATTGACTAAGACAACTGGTTGGTCAGCGACGGGGGTTTCTTCAGGAGCAGGTGGTAAAACAGGTTCTTGTGATTGGGGTTCTTCGGTAATAGTAATATTATCCATTATATCTTTTATTTACAAGTATTTGTTTATATTAATTTTTTATAAATTGTTTTTTGTCGTATTCAAATGAATGGAACAATAACAAGATTTATTTTTAGGGATTCGGCTACAGAAATCGCCATTTTCTAGGGTATAACAACAGCTATAAACGAAACAACCATTCTTTTTCGAAATTTTATTGGCTCTCCATTCCTGGCTTGCTTCATAAAAATCAATCTTGGGTTCTAATAATTCACGTTGTATTTTGGTTTGACTACGAGTATTCATTCTTTATATATTATAAAGAATGAGTTGTTGGAATAATTTCAATTTTGTGGGGAAACGTAGTTTCCCCTACGACCCCTTCCTTTTTCTTTTGGGGGGATTTTTGTAAGGTTTTTGGGGGGTTTATTATTTGTATTTCAATGATAATACATTTTGATATTTGCGGTTCATCAACTCAATCAAAAAATCTGCGGTAACTACTTTGTCGCGTTTTAATATTTCAGCACCTTCATGAATCAAATCTTTCGAATTATGTAGTATAAATTCCGCATATTCATAAGCATCATTAATCAACGCGGCGACTTCATTATCGATGATTTCTTTATATTTTTCACTATTGCTTGGATAAATGACTTTTTCACCCATACCATAATAAATAACCATTCGTTGGGCTAATTTCAAAGCCTCTTCAAAATCGTTGATTGCTCCAGTGGTGACACTAACATCATAAATAACTTCTTCAGCAATTCTACCTGCTAATAAAATCATTAAATGTTCAAAAAGAGCTTCGCGAGTTAGAATATTCGTGCCTGTGTTCTCAAAAATAGTATACGCAGGACTTTTGGGGGCGGATAAATTAATCATAACTTTGGTCATTTTAGCATGGTGTTTGGATAATAAACCGACAATCGCATGGCCTAATTCGTGAACAGCAATATGGTCAATAATATCATTGGTAAATTGATGTTCATTGGGTTGCCATCCGACCATCATTTTATTCATCGCTTCATCAATATCTTTGGAAGAAATCGAAACACGATTCAAACGAAGGGCATTTAACATGGCTTCATTTAAAAGGTTCTCAATTTCCGCTCCGGAAAGTCCATTGGTTTGTTCAACTAATTCATCGTTTAATATATTATGATGTTCGAGTGGTTTTCCTTGTAAATGGATATTTAAAATAGCACGACGCGTTTTCGAATCAGGATTTCCTATAAAAATGCGTTTATCCACGCGACCAGGTCGAACCAACGCAGGGTCTAATAAATCCGCGCGATTGGTAGCGCCGATTAAAAAAATGCCGGTGCTGTTTTTGAAACCATCCAATGCGACCAATAATTCATTCAACGTGCTATCACGTTCAGAAGTAGAAGTTTCACCATCCGAAGAACGTTTTCTGCCTAATGCGTCAATCTCATCAATAAAAACAATACAAGGAATATTCTCTTTGGCTAATTTGAAAAGTTCTCGAATACGGCTCGAACCTACACCGACATATTTTTCTTGAAATTCAGCGCCGGAAACCGCGATAAAGTTTGTTTTGGCTTCGCCTGCGAGCGCTTTCGCAAACATAGTTTTACCGTTGCCGGGAGGACCTTCGAAAATAAGGCCTTTGGGAGTGCGAACATTGAATCCCGCATATTTGGTATAATTAGAAAGGATATCAACACATTGTTGAAGTTCTCTTTTAATATTATCATATCCACCAATATTATTGAAATTGATATCGTGTTTGTTAATGACTTCAAAGTTTTCAGACCTTTTTTTACCAGATTTTCTGCCGTTATTAGAGCCTCGGTTGAATTCGGGTTCGTCGTCATCATTTTCCATATTATTAAGTTGTGTAGCAAGTTCTTCAAACATACCTTTGTTAATGATGATACGCACACCACTAATTGTAGAGTTCTCTTCATTCGCCATTCTATAGAGTTCATCTAAACTATTATAATAATCATTCTCATTATCTTGTTGATTCAGAATTTCATCGGTTTGCTCGGTAATATTACGTGAATTCAAGCGTTTAATATAGCGTTCATGATGGTATTTAGACAAAGGATATTTTTTGCGCATATATAATTGAAGCGGTTGTCGTCGAGGATAGAAAGTTTTCACATATAAAAAACACGATACAAATGGAAGTAAACATAAAATATTGAATAAATATTTCATTATTATTATAATAAAATATTTTTTATTAGATTTATTCAATTAAGAATAAATTGAAGTTCAACTTGAACGAAGGGTTTTCAACAATATTTATATTGGGCTAATTTATTTTTGAGGGTTGTCGTAGCAGTTTTGAGAACACTTGAGGTGGTTTTTAATTGTTGACTTGCGTGGGCGATATATTGAATATCGGGATTATTTTCAAGAGTCACACTAATGCCGTGTTCACATAATAAATTCCAATTATCGATCGTTTCGACGGCTTTGTTGATGATATTTTTTTCTTCTGATGAAAGTTCGGCGTCAGTAGGGGCGGAAAAACTAGCATCCACAAAATGGCCAATATATTTCATAGCACAATTGACTTCGCCAATGACCCCTTCTATAATGACTTTTGTATCGTGAGCGGATTTTGGTAATTTCACAGTGGTTGTAGCCAAGATCGTTTCTTTGAATTTGCCGAAAATATTGGAAAGATTGACGATTTTACTAAGAGCGGCGGCAATAGAAGTCAAAAAGGCATAGTCATCGATAATATTGACTTGGTGAAGTTTAATAATAAACCCATTGAACAGCGCACTTAATTCATCGGCGGCACTACCAAATTCTTCGAAACCTTCAATATCAATATCTAGTTGCATTTGTTTCGTTTCGTTGGCGATTTTCGCGGCGGCATTGAATAAATTTTGGTAATCATCAATCGAACCTTTGCCGTGGAAATCAGAACATTGAATTTGAGAGGCATACGATTGTATTTCGGCTAACACCGCGGCGGTTTGACTACTGTGCTCATCATCATAGGTAGTAATAACTTGACCCAAATTTTCAGTAATGTCTGGGTCATATAATTCTGGGTGTGTGCTATCAAATGTTGTGATAGTAATATTAGAGCCATCTACCGAAACGCCTTGTTGGAAATTGATTTCATAACCTGAACCATCAATTGTTGTATTTAAGGAAAAATCGACAATTGGTGGGATAAAAATATTTGCCGAGCAATCGACATCATCATCTGGTGCGACAGGGTTTAATGTGATGGAATAGGACAAATCAAAAATATTATGGGAAGGATCGAAAAAGGAGTTGAATGAAGGGTCGGAAGAAGTGGTTGTGGTGGTATGGTTGCTGGAAGGGTTGGAGTTGGACGAGTGATTACTCGTAGGAGTAGAGGGAGGCGAGTTGGAAGATGACGGCATCTATATGTTGTTCATACAAAACAAAATATACAAATATATTAATTCACTAAAACGAAAGGCATTATGCTTTGTAAAAATTACAAGATTAAAAATAAATTTACTCTTTCGTTTTACAAATCAAAAAATAAAAAAGAAATCACTAAGGAAAATAAAATGGGTTAATGTAATATATTTTTATTACGATACAAAATTGTTCAAAATTGGGCGTGTTCTATGGATAAAAAAATCCAATTTTTTTATACAGTAGAAGCGATATTTACAATGTTTTTACGAATGCAACCACGTTTATGAGCGGCAAGTGCTTTCAGATTATTGGCGTTGAATGATTTACATAAATCACATTTAAAACCTTGTTTTTGGATGGGGGTAGTGAATTTGGTAGATAAGAATCTATCAAGATTAGGAAAACGAAGTTCATCGATTTGAGAGAGAACTTTCTTCTGACTTTCTTTAAAAACACTAATGACTGCTTCTTTTTGAGAAATGAACAATTGATATTCTTTATTAATGTCTTCCAACATAGAATTGGGGATAGAATTTTCATTGTTTTCATTATTCACATCTCGCAATTTTCCAGATAAAGTATCAATGATATCAATCGCGATTTTAATTTTATCGGGAGAGTAATCTGTATTGTGAATATAGACAATAATGTTGCCGTGAATATAATCAATATGGAAATTAGGTTTACATGAAATACCACTATGTTGAGAGACAAAAATGCCGTGGCTATTATTTTCTTCAATAAAACGAATAAAATTATCAATATCGTCAGTTTCAATATTTAAATCGCTGTCTTTATTCGCAAAAATGATTTTTGGTTTTTGCGGGCGTTTCATAGAGATAGTATAAAGACTATAATTATTGGCGATTTGTATAATATCACTGGTGCAGTATAATTGATTGAGAACATATTTAAAATGGTATCCACTATTTTGAATGACTTTTTTAGGGACATCTTTGAAACTATGAATGATACGTTCTTCTGATTTCATGATAAGAGAACATAGAGGGTCTTGGAAATAGTCTTTGATTATTTGCGAATTTATTGTGGGGTTTTTAACGGTTTGTGATAATTTTTCCAAAAGTTCAATCATAATTAGGTTTGACGTTTCAAAATCAAAATGCGGATTTTCTTTGTAAAAAGAAATAATGCGTGGGGTCAGAGTTTCCATATAAACGGATATATAATATAGAAATACAATATTTATATAATTTGAACTTATTGAATTGGAAGAAAGAATATAAAGAACTGACGTGGTCCAAAAACCCTTGAAAAATAAAATATATTCCAATTGGAATATATTTTAACCAGAAAGATTTGGTGAGGATTTCATTTTTTCAAGTTCTCCCAACAAAAAATAATTTTCTTTGGATTTATTCATCAAATTTTTTAATAGTTCATTGTTTTTATTTTGAAGATGGAGAACAATATCATTATTGATATTTTTCTCAGTAGTAGTTTCAGTATTTACTGTAGTATCAGTGGCGGTATTCATACAATCTTGTAATTGAATCTGTAATCTATAATTTTCATTTTGAAGATTTAAATAATTCAACCAAAGATTATTATATCGGTCTTTCCAAATATAGTTTTCATAGGTAATTCCGTTCATAAAATTATGATAATAATTACTTTCACTACCGGGCATTTTTTCTCCGATATATATTTTATAAAATATTATTTTTCTAAAGCGAAAATGGTGATAATTTGTAATTTTACTTCAGTAAATTTTGTGAGCGTATTTGTAAATTACAATCACAATTACATATTTGTAATTACAGTTGTATTACAGCATTTATGCTTTGTATCTTTTAGTGAATTTATTTGTAAATTATTTTCTATGTATGTATTATATGTCGATACCGACAAGCCCAGCGATGCCTTCATGGCAAAACAACGTGTACCCACCTTTCAGCCCTTACTCACTAGACCCAAGTCAAATCTTGGCTTCCATGCAGAATACCGCATTAACCAGTAATATTTATGATTCAACAAATAAAATTGTTGGAACAATTAATGATACCCAGCGATTATTGACCAGTGAATTTGCTGGTGTAAACAAGAATATCTATGATACTATCGCACAAAATGCGGTAGCAATTGAAAGAACATCCGCCAACGGAATGGCTACCACCGAGCGTGTAGGAAACCAACTATCAACCGCGGTAGAAAGAACCGCCGGCAATGGAATGGCTACCACTGAACGTGCTTCAGGTCAAGTTGCTTCCGCGGTTGAACGTAATGGTGGAAGTATCCTAACCGCTATTGAGAAAGTAGCAGGTGAAGGCCGTTTAACAACCACGATTACAGATGCAGCTTCTAGACAAGCCGCAAATGATAGTGCCCGTGATATTTTGGCTGCTGTTGAGAGAAATGGCGGTGCATCCGTAGGCGCATCCAAAGATGCTTTCAATGGTTTATTGGCTTCCATTGAGCGTAATTCAGGTGAAAACCGTATGACTACTATTTCAGCAGACGGTGCGAGTCAAGCCAGATTAGCTGATGTTAGACGTGATATTACACAAAATTTAAATGCGATGGAAGGTGAAGTGTTAAGTACTATGAATAAAGGTAATAGCGAATTAATAACCGCAATAGGTAATACCGCATGGGAAACCAGACAAAATCAAAGTACACAATACTCATCTTTATTATCTGAAACGCAAAAGTCGGCAGCTGCCGCAGCATTACAAAATGCCCAATATTATGCTTCTAATTTATTAGAAAATCAAAAATCAAGTGCTTTACTATCCAAACAACAAGATAACCAATTTGCTGCGATGATTAGTAAACAAGATAACCATTTTGCTGCTTTATTGTTAGAACAACAAAAAGTGAAGGAATGTATATCATTACAATTACAAGAAGCTAAATATGAGGCATTGAAGAACAAGAATGAATTATCCAAAGAGTTTGGAGACTGCTGCTGTGAAATCAAGATGAAAGTCGACCAACGTGCACAAGATGTTATTAATACAGTAGATACATTAGATAGAAACAGATTAAGAGATGATTTAACTGTTGCTAACAATGAGAACAATGTATTAAAAATCTTAGAATTCTACGATGGTGATTTTGGACGTGGTCGCAGACGCCATAGTGGTCGCAGACATTGAGGGGACGGTGGTTCGTCAAGAAATTTATCAGAATCACGTAATTCTAATGTAAGTGATACAGACAGTAGTTCGAGTTCTAGTTCAAGTAAATCATCCAGGTCTTCATCATCCAGTTCATCATCAGGTTCTTCTAGGTCATCAAGTTCTTCATCTAGTTCATCATCCGCAGGTTCTTTTCGCCCATATTCTAGATACGAAGGAGGGTCCAGAAGTAGCCAAAGTAGTTCGTCAAGTGAAAGTCATAAAAGCTCATCTAGCGAATCGGAAAGTGAAAGTGAAAGTTCATCCAGTGAATCGGAAAACGGAAGTTCATCAAGTTATACAAGTAGACAAAGTGGTGAAAGTTCATCTGGCGCAACTGGACGGAGTAGTTCATCGCGACAAAGAGGAAGACAATCGTCAGGACCGACTGGTAGAAGTGGCCCATCAGGTCAAACTGGGGGACATGGTTCATCAGGACCGACCGGAGGAAGTGGTTCATCAGGACAAACTGGACACAGTAATTCATCAGGGCCAACTGGAAATGAACACAAGAGCGTTTCACAACCAGATACTTCATCACAATCAAAACATAGTTCACCATGACGGGACGAAGGGGCTGAACAAACTGAAATTATATGCACACCATTAAAACAGACTATATATTTTGATACTGATTTGGGAATATTAGATACGAATAACAATTATACATTGAATGGGATAACAATAACTGCGTATGGATTTATAAAGTCATCAACAAGTGATATACCGACTGAATTATATGGAATAAATAAAAATACAGAGAAGTTAGGATTAGGAATATATAAAGATGTAGATAATGAAATTAATAAAACGACATATATACAGTTGGATTTATCGGGTGTAGTAAATAAATTAGCAGAGGGTTCAGTTCCAAATATAATAATACAAGATATTCAAAAACACGAAGGATTTACATTATATGGTTCAAATACGTTAGGTTCTCTTGGTGATAAAATATATTCATCATCAGATAATCCAACTACGCAAAGTATTCCATTAACTTCCTATAAATCTTATAGATACATTTCTATAACGGCATCGGGAGAACTTGACGGAGCAAATGTAATATTAAATTCAATCGAATATGTTGTATGTAGAGAATATATAAATCCCAATACATAGTATTATAGAGAACTTGGAAATAATTCATAAATACATTGATATGTGTTATGTAATGTATGAAGAATTGAAGATAGTAATGTTGATAAATCGTGATGTAGAATTATTTTTAAAACAAATGATCGTTGATTTATTATATAAATTAATCAAAAATTTGTGTAAAATGATAAAGGTGTTATCCATACAAGCAGAATGTGATATGTGCGATTAGAATAAATGGGCGAACCAGAGACAAAAATAATAATAAATATACATATATTATTATTTATGAGCAGTGTTTGATAGTAATAATAAAACATTTGCCGTCATTTTTCACTTCAATATTTTTATCTACATCACAGTGGTCGCATTTACGTGGTTTATTATCACATCTGCGTTCTTTATTACATTTATTGCGTGATTTCTCACATTTCTCACATTTACATTTTTTATGTTCATATGATTTACATCTTTCGCAAGAACAAGGGCGAGAACTTTCGTAATCATACTCGTAGTGGTCGTTTTCTCTATTCCGTCTGGACATATAGTATATATAAATAGATTAAATTATACAAAATTATTATGTAAAATGGTGCGAATATAATTACAAAACCAATATTGTGGAATACAAGGAATTCAATGGGGATGATTAAGTTCTCCGTTGTTTATGGCGTGAATTTTTTACGCCACTTCCACCACCGCCACTTGATAAACTATGCGGTTTATAATATACTCGTGCGTTATCTGTGAATAAACTACGCATAGAAAAAGAATGAGCGGTTGTAGGGGCTACATATGGGTATAAAATATAAGTACCTGTCGCAATTAAAGTATCACCAGCAGTATATGGTCCACCATTTGGTGTTGGGTCTTCTGTGCCGTACATGTTCGTTAAAATCATCCATGACGAAATATCGTTTACTGTTTTTATTACATAATCATCATAATTATAATCAATATAGTTCTCCATAGCTGCTGCGTCTGTTTCATTATTATAGTAAATAATATACGAAGGACCACCAACACGAAACCCAGTTTCACTCATAGGTCCAATCAATAATCGTTCACTATCCCCGGTATTGATAGTAGAATGTTGAAGACCTTCATTAAAAATATGCGCATCACCCGCAGTAATTGGATACGATGCTCCGTCGATGATTAAATTACCAATACTATCGGTTAAATAGACCAAATAAGTATTCTGAAAAGCTGCCTCTCCTCTATCAATATGTGCGGCGGTATCTCCCTTAATCCATCTCATAGGGATAGATGTAATCTGGCTCAAATCAATTTCTAAACCAGTTTCCAATTTGTTTTTGATTGTATCAGATAACTCAATAGAAAAATCTACTTTATCTAGTGTTGCGAGTTTTTCCCTATTTATTTCAATAATAGGGTTATTTAATATATCTGCGATTTCCTCAGATGATAGAAGATTATGAATCATATTTATAATATATACATATATAATTATCTAGTTCTAAATATTGTGAATACAAGGTTCTCAATCAGATATAAAAGAAATGGTAATGTTGGCGTTTATTTGCGGGGTAGAGAACCCGATACTACTCGCATCATAAAGAGTAATATAAGGATAATAGAGAGTATTATTGAATAATTCAATCGCACAAGCATATCCAGTAGAAGAATGCGGGGTTTGGGTAGTCATATCAGAATCTTGAATACATAAAATAAATGAATTGGATAATTGTGTAGAGCCACTCAGAGAACCTACCGCAGTTCCAGGAACAATAATACCATTTTTATAAAGTGAAAATTGAGAACTTTCAAGATGAAAAAGATTGATATAAATAGAATAATATCCAGTTCTCCATATATAAATTTGAGAAGTGTTTGGAGAATGAAAACAAGAACCATAACAACAATTATTTGTTTCAAAAACGACGGGCGAATTGGGCAAAATTTGTTGTAATGTGGTATTGTATACGGTGATAAATGTATTTTCTTGTTTGGATACGCCGCGTGGACCAGTCATTCCAGTAGGGCCAGTCGGACCTGTATAACCCGTATAATAAAAATATTCGCGAATTGTTTCACAACGTTCTAGGTCGGGAGGTAGAATACAATTTGAAATATCAAACGGTTGGAAAACATTGGCTGAAATATCAAAATCATCAATTATATTAAGTGTGTTCTCCATATATGATAAAAGAATACTATAAAAGTAGTAAATAAACAAAATGCTAAACACAAAATATGTATATGATTGTAGTGAAAACACAGAAGTGGGTAGAAAAGTAAAAATTGTAATTTGCGAAAAAATTTGTGATTTACAGTTGTAATTTGTAATTACAATTGTAATTCGTTGTAAAATTACAAAATCGCAATTTTTGAAAATTGTAATAAAAATAGTGAATTGTATAAAGAAAACGCGATATGTTCTCTATATGAATTTAACGATAACGATATTAGCGGCTGGAGAAGGGAAACGAATGCGTTCAACCATACCAAAAGTATTACATTTATTTCGTGGAAAACCGATGTTGGTTCGTATTATAGAAACGGCGAAGGAGTTAGATGCGAAGAAAATAATCATCATTACTGGAAAATATGATGAATTGATAAAACAAACTGTTGAAAAATACATGGAGTTAGAGGATTTGATATTTATTCAACAAGGTTCTCCCTTAGGAACGGGAGATGCGATAAAATCTTGTTTATCGGCGTATACAGAAGAGGATAAAGTATTGATATTGAACGGAGATATGCCTTTAATAAATAAAGAAATATTGGGAAAATTCATAGAGAATAGAGAACCGATGACTATTTTAGTCGCCAGGTTCTCGAATCCTTATGGATATGGAAGAATCATATATGATGAAGAAGGAGAATTTACAGGGATTGTAGAAGAAAAAGATTGTTCAGAAAAAGAAAAGACGGTAGATATTGTAAATTCAGGATTGTATTATGTAGATGCGAAGTTATTGTTAAAATATATACCGATGATAGAGAACAATAACGTACAAAAAGAATATTATTTGACGGATATAGTAAAGATAATAAAACAAAATGAAGAAATGAGTATAAAAACGTACTTATTAGGAGAAGAAGAGAACAAGTATATAAGTGGAGTAAATACCCCGGAAGAATTGGCGGCATTAGAATAATAACGAAGACAAGTTCTCTATTGAACCAAAAAAATCCAGATATACTTTAGCCATGGAGGATTGTTGGAAACGTCTTCCTTTAGACATCATAAAACAAATTTTGTCTTATGATGAGAATATTGTGATACGAAGATGGGGTGAAATCGTGTATATTGGACGAATACCTAGAACGGATGTAAGGTATAAAATATTGCTGACGAAACCAGATAATATAGGAAGTCGTGTATATTTACCTATACCACATACAATGTCTTGTTTAGTAATGATGGTATACCAGGAAACATTAGAAACAGATAATTATCTACATCTTACTGAGAACTTTTTCATCGATGTTCTCAAACTACAAAAATATCCGCATAATTATTATCAAAAAGTATTGGATACTATTACAATACCAATCAAATAGACAGGTTCTCAATATTGATACCAAAATCTTTATAAGTTTTGTTATGAGTAATTCTGCCGATTGGACAATAATATTTTCTAGTATTTCGTTTTCCTCCAACTATGGGCAAAGGCAAACTGATTATCCATTCGGTATTTCCAAAAACATCAATCAAATAATGGAACATAAAAGTGGAAATCCAATCACGAACAAGTCTACATCTATCAATTTTAGGTATTGATTGAAAAAATTTTCCAAAAGTATTTGATATATGATAATATTTTTGTAATTCGTCAATGATTTCTATAGGTGGTTGGGCTATTTCCAAAAACTGAATAAAAGAAGTATTTGATTTTACTTCATTCGAATATAACAAAGTATTTATTTTTGTTCTATATCTAGTATGTTTGTTCAAATCTTTTTGTCTTGCGTTGAAATGTTTTTCATACCAAGTTTCTCCATTGAACGCTATGGAAAAGTAATACAATGGAATAGGGTAAACATTTGTTCCCTTTTTCCTATGTTTTGTGTTTTTTTGAATTTCGTATTCAGTCGCGCATTCAATATTTGATTTATCTTCAAAAATAACTTCTTTGATAGATGGTATTTGTTGATGAATAAATTGTAGTAAAGTTTTTATCATGATAACAGAACCTTGACCGCGGTCTAAATGGGTATTGATTGAACAATTTGGGTCATATGTAATATATGGTATAGAGGCAGAAACTGGGTGGTTCTCGTTGTATGATATAGATATATTGACGCAATCAGAAATATTATCACTACCAATTTTGAAATTTCTACAATATATTTGGTCATATAATGATAACGTATTATCTGTTATTTTGAATTTGTATTTTCCAACATTTATGATAGTTATTTTAGAATCCATTATAATAATTATAGAAATAAAATCTTTATTTTCTACTAGGTTCTCTTTATTTACGAAAAAATGTATAATTATATATTAGAAGTAAATGCGAAGAAGAACAATTCGAAATACTAAGAGGAATACAAAAAAGAGAAATTATACTCGTCGTAAAAAAGGTGGAGGATTATTTGATTTTTTTTTTAAGCAAAGACCATCGCCAGAAAAAACAAGAGAATTTATAGAAAGATTTAACGAATATATAAAAAAAATTGTAGATTTACAAAGCGCCAAAAAGGTATTATTTAAAGAAAAAGATAAAAATAAAAATACGGAAGAATTGTTAAAAAAAACGAAAGAACTAATACAACATATACAAAATGTATCAGATGAAGTGGATAAGAATATAAAAATCGACGATATAAGAGCAGATATAGTAGGAGGGTTGCTGGCCAATATTATAGCGCGCACAATAGAAGACAAAGCCGATCGAAAAACACTAATAGATAGTCTAAAAAATAAAGGTTTCAATCACAATCAAAGGTTCTTGGATACAATAATTAAAAATACAGATGAAAGACGTCAAAAAGAAATTAATGAAGAACAACTGGCGAAACAAGAGCGAGAAAAAACAATAAAAGAAGCAAAACGAAAGCAGGAAGAAGAGGATTTAGAGTATCGAAAAAAATTAGAAGCAGAACAAGAAGAAAAGCGAAAAATACGTGAAGAAGAACAGAAAAAAAAAGACGAAGAAGAAAAAAAACGTAAATTAGAGAAAGCGGCACAAAAAAAACAAGAAGCGGCAGAACAACAACGAAAAAAACAAGAAGAGAAAGATAAAAAAAAGTCAGAGTTAGAAGCGAATAAAGAACGTATACGTAAAGAGAAAGAGCAAAAAGAAAAAGAGGAGGCAGAAAAATTGGAAAAAAAATTAAAATTACTGAAACAAGAAAAAGAAGCGTCAAATACAATAAGAAAAGACGAACCTGTAAAAATAGTATCATCAGAATTAATAAGAAGTAATTATGAAAAACATCTAAAACAAATAAGGGAATTACAAAAAGCAGAAGAAGATAATGATAGTTTAAAAGAATTATTAGATGAGCCGCAAACAAATATAGTAATAGAAGAAGCATCAAGTGAAAAACCAGTAGAAAAGGTAGAACCAGAAGAAAAGCGAACAAAGAATGAACCACCAGAATATTGGATAAAATATTTTCCGAATGAAGAATTATATGTTTTTCGCGATAATATGTTATCAATGTTGGAGGATATTCCTTTATTATATCAAAATACAACTCATTCCTTCCCATCATTTACATTGGATATAAAAAATAATAAATATATAAATGCCTTGATAAATGATACAAGAAATATAAGAGGAGAAGATATAGAAATATATGTTAGTAATTATGCGACACTAATATGTTTCGTATTGTTTTATATAGGAATAATAACAAATATTATGTTAAAACACAAATGTTATTTAATGCTTAAAGGAGGAAAAGCAATTCAATTGAATTGTTTCGAAGCGTATGAAAGTAATGATATAGATATATTAATATTGTCGGATAATATGGACAAGAGAGAAACAGCATTAGAAATTGGTAAATTACTCATATGGATATTATCAGAGCAATCATACATTGATAAAATATCGATGATAGAGACAGGTATAGGAGAACCAATCATAAAATTAAGTGCGAAAACAGTAAAAGGGTATGAAGCAATAGTGGATATAGGGTTCAATACACCAAAAGAAGAAATAAAGTCTTATGTTCTATCGTATGAAAAGAAAATACCACGAGTAAATATGCCGTTTAAAAGTGTATATCAATTAGCATATATATCACAAACGGTAGATGCTATGATAAAAGAGAAATTATATTATTACTTGAAATATGTAATATTGAAGAATTATACACCAGAAGACAATGTGAACATATTTATTCCAAAGATTTATAGGTCGCTAAGAGCATTATTGAAATGTAAATATTCGAATCCAACCGCACACAAAAAAATATTAACGGAGATGGTAGGCAGTATATTAAAAGAAAAAGAAGAATATCTAAAAGGAGTATTGGAAATGAAAACAATACCGGAAATTGTAGAAGAAATGATAGCAAATATTCAATAAAATATCTATTCTCAAAATAAATATTTTACAGGTTCTCTTCCATCAAGAAAAAATATACAATATACACAATTTTTTATTTTTAATTTTTCTTTTTTATAAATTTAATATCTGTTCATAATTCATTTGCTACTTACCACCAGTTTTTTAGAGTGCTGTATAGAGCGTCTTCTTCTGCTAATGCGATATCTGTGCTTTTACTGTAATATTTATAATTATCTTCTGAATAAGGAACGCACTTATAATCACGCGGACCAGTACCATATTCAGAAATACAAATAGAATTATTCTCGTCGCTTTCCCCATATTTACGCATAATGCTAGTATGTCTAGTAAATAACACCTTACCATCGCGTTTCTTAACATGGTAATTACCTTTCAACGGTAAACCAATGAGATTATTGTTTTTAAGAGTATACATTTTATTTTCATCTATATTATCATACCACGTATTATATGATTGTATATTATTAGAAGGTTTTATAGGGTCAGAATAATTATAATTTTTAATTTTTCGAGAGTCAATTGTTAAGTTATTTTTTTCATCATATTCATACCCCCAATTATTATATACAGGTATATTTCTAGTAAAATTTACAGTATTATTTTCAGTATTTTTTTTTACATTATATACGCCTAATGAAGATAAATAATCCCTTTCGTAAAGTTCGATTTTATCTCCATCTTCAATGTTGTTGAACCATTTTTCGTAAGCCATTTTTGAATGTTGTTTGTTAGTTATTGTTGTTTTTGTAGTGTAGTCTCTATATAAATTGTAAAAAGTAATTCAATTTTTACAATTATAAGTGAAAATGGGTGATAATATATTTTTGTCCAGGTTCTCATATTATACATTTTTTTCGGTAAAGGTATTAACATTATTTTTATTATCAATTTGTTTTTTCAACCCGCAGCCTCGGAGATGAGCGGTTAATGCTCTGGGATTTTTCGCAACGTAATTACAGTATTCGCATATATCTTCTTTTGAAGAAAACGCGTATTTTTTTGATAAGAAATATTCTAGATTTGGAATTTTGAATTCTTCTACCTGTGTTAATAATCTTTGTTGGCAATCCTTTATGGTTTTTATATGGGATAATTTATTCGCAATGAAAATTTGATATTCTTTATTAATATCATCTAATACGTCTTTATCTATTGTAATATCATCACCGTGTATTTTATTTATATCAACCATTTTTGATTTAAAATGGTCTATAATATCGACAGCCGCTTTAATTTTATCAGCATCATATTCAACTTTATGAAGATAAACGAGAACATTATTATTATTGATTTCAATTTCAAAATTTTCTTTATTAGTAATACCGTAATGTTGTGCTAACATTATACCACAGCAATTTTGAAGTTCAACATCTCGTAAGAATTTTTTAACTTCTTCTTGAACGACATTTTTATCATAATTTTTGTTTTCAAACAAAATGGTAGGTTTATCTTTTCTTATAAGCATAATATCACCGGTTTCTTTAATACCACCAACAGAATTAATTTCAGCACTTGGGTAAATAGACTGTAAAATATTAAATAAAATATTTTCGGATATTTTACCTTTTGAAGAAGAGTTCTCCATTTTTTTTAAAAGTTCTCCAACATTACTTTGTAATAATGTTTGTGAATTTACATTGGTCTTTGAAATATCTTTTAATTCAGACAAACGATTTTCTAAACGTGTTTCGGTAGATGAAAGAATAGAATTAAAAATATTTTGAGAACTAACGATAGTTTTAGAGAACTTTTCTTCTAATGAATTAATAAAGTTATCAAGTGTATCTTTATTCACAGAACTTTTTAATAATGTATTTGTATCTTGATTAATAGATGAATGTAAATTTTTGATAGAGTTCTCAATATCTTTTGTAATGGTTTCTTGATTTTTTGGTATAATCTCATTAATCATTATTCGTGTCTTATCTAAAAGCGTATCATTATATTCTTTGATTATAGGAGCAACCTTATCTGATGTATTATTGGATAATATCATTTTAAGGTCTTCTACATATTCTCTCTTAAATTCCATGAATTTCATCGTAAAACATGAATTCATATCTGAAGCATTTTTTGAGAACATATCACTAACATTTGATACTTGTGTTTGTAAGTGTTTAACGTTTTCAATGAGTTGAGAAACAACATTTACATTGAAACTTGGGTTGGAGTTCTCAATAAGTTTTTGCATAATTTGAACGAATAAAATATTCATGTCTTCGAAATTGAGATTTTTATGCTCGTCATAAAATTCCCAAACAAATTTATTTTTTAAAGCCATATTGTAGTTCATTTCTTGATATAAAAATATTCTATAAAAATATCTTTATATTGTTTCAGATTAAATCAATAAATTAATACAAAATTAAATTAGAGAAAATAATTAAATCAATTAATTGATAAAAGATTAAATCAATCAAATAAATTTATGAGTTCTAAATCAATTCTTTACTACAAAACTGATTCAATACTCAAAAATCTACTAAAATAATAGAAAATTTAGCAAAATTTCTTTTCTTTTTTAATTTTATAAATATTTTGTGTGCGACAAAGTCGCATGAGCAAAGCTCAC
>Ga0214923_10003869_pt1 | contig 18522 bp, 15 predicted proteins | sample LL1510_MetaG_FD_177993 | JGI IMG/M metagenome (GOLD analysis project Ga0214923, IMG submission 177993) | Freshwater microbial communities from Lake Lanier, Atlanta, Georgia, United States - LL-1510 | ecosystem: Environmental > Aquatic > Freshwater > Lake | place: USA: Georgia | collected... | reverse complement strand
CTTGCGCTGCTTATTGGTGCTGCGGGACATTACCTGTTAGCGCGAAGAACTATCGCGCAACAGGAATACTTCGCAGCCAGATAAATCCAATCAGCCCCGAAATTAGTGCAGAGATAATGAGGCCAGTCTTAACATCTCCTTGAATTACTTCGCTCTCTATTGCCACTTCGGAGATAACAAGCGCCACGGTTAATCCCATTCCCGCCAATGCGCCTACTCCAGCTATGTCAGATAAACGCAGCCCTTTCGGTAACTTCACAATCTTGAACTTGACCACGAGCCAAGCAAATAAAGTGATGCCAAGAATTTTCCCGACAACGCGGGCAATTATAAGTGAATAGGAAGTTGTGGAGGTAAGTGATTCAATGGAGATTCCCTGTGAAAGTTTGGCAATTACATAAACAGGAATAACAAAGAATGTACAAAGAGGGGACAGCAAGGTTATAACTTTAGAAACTGGAAACTTTGGAATAGTGGCGAGAATGGCACCGAGTGCCGCTGCACCCAAAGTTGAAGCGCTATGAGCGATATCCAATTTATCGCCGTAAAAAATTGCGAGAACGATTAGTGAAAATAGATCGTCTGCAACGGCGAGAGTTAATAGAAATATACGTGCCGCTGGATTAGCACGTTTACCAAGTAGTGCAAAGACGCCTAACGCCAAAGCTAAATCAGTTGGCATTGCTGTAGCCCACGCCGGGCTATTTGGATTTAAAGTTACGTAAATTGTGGCAGGTAAAACCATGCCACCGAGAGCTGCCAGTGTCGGCAGAACTATCTGTTTCGGGTGGCTTAGCGTTGTAGTGATCTCTAGTCCAACGAAGATAAAGAAGATGGCGATCAAGATATCAAGAAACATGTTGGCAAGAGTACTAGAAATGGCGAAAGCCCCGCCGAATAATCGACGGGGCTTTCGCGTAATTAGATTTAGATATCGAAGTAGAGTTCAAACTCTGCTGGATGTGGACGCAAGCGAACGTAATCAACTTCGTTCTTACGCTTCCATTCAATCCATGTTGAGATGAGATCTTCAGTGAAGACTCCACCCTTAGTAAGGAACTCGTGATCTTTTTCGAGGTTGTTAAGTACGGCATCAAGAGAACCTGGAACTTGAGGAATAGCCGCAGCTTCTTCGCCTTCGAGTTCATAAAGATCTTTATCAACTGGGGCAGGTGGTTCGATCTTATTTACGATTCCGTCGATACCAGCCATTAACATCGCAGCGAATGCGAGATATGGGTTAGATGATGGATCTGGGCAGCGGAACTCAACGCGCTTTGCTTTTGGTGATGTTCCGGTAATTGGAATACGGATACATGCGGAACGGTTACGTGCTGAGTAAACAAGGTTTACTGGAGCTTCGTAGCCTGGAACCAAGCGTCGGTATGAATTAACTGTTGGGTTGGTAAATGCAAGAAGTGATGGTGCGTGCTTCAAGAGTCCACCGATATACCAGCGGGCTATATCTGAAAGATCGCCATATGTTCCTGCTTCGAAAAAGAGTGGCTTGCCATCTTTCCAAAGAGATTGGTGAACGTGCATACCTGAACCGTTATCTCCGAAGAGTGGCTTTGGCATAAATGTTGCAGTCTTGCCGCCTTCCCAGGCAACGTTGCGGATTATGTACTTGAACTTCATCAATTCATCGCCAGCCCTAAGGATGTCGGTGAAGCGGTAATTGATTTCCATCTGTCCCGCAGTTCCTACTTCGTGATGTGAACGCTCAACCTGCAAACCTGCGCGGCCAAGCTCCATAACCATTTCATCGCGAAGATCAGCGAATTGATCTGTTGGTGATACTGGGAAATATCCACCCTTGATACGAGTGCGGTATCCGCGGTTTGGAGTTCCATCTGAATCTGCAACTACGCCAGTGTTCCAAGCGCCTTCGTATGAATCGATGTGGTGATATGACTCGTTCATTCCAGTGTTGAAACGGACTGCATCAAAGACGTAGAACTCTGCTTCTGGCGCGAAGAATGCTTGATCTGCGATTCCAGTTGACTTCAAGTAATCTACAGCCTTTGCAACGACGCCACGGGGATCGCGTGAGTAAGGAGTGTTATCTGTTGGGTTGTGAACAGAGAAAATGATTACCAGTGTTTTTTCCAAACGGAATGGATCGATAAATGCTGATGATGGAACTGGCAGCAACTTCATATCTGATTCGTGGATTGACTGAAACCCGCGGATTGAAGAACCATCGAACATCAGACCATCAGTGAAGACAGCTTCGTCGAATGATTCAACTGGTACGTTGAAGTGGTGCTGAATCCCAGGTAGATCGGTAAAGCGAACATCAATTAGCTTTACATCTTCTTTCTTGATGTAAGCAAAAATTTCTGCTGAATTTTTAAACATTAAAGGCACTCCTCGTGTTATCGAATTTTTCGAGCGTTAGGCTGAGTTTTGCTCTGCCGGGTGTACTCGGGGCCTCACCTTTGAGGGCGACCGATCTGGGTAAACCCTAAGACTTAGAGGGCTGTTTGGCATAACTGGCGTGTTACAACCATGTAAAACCTGCAAAAACCTGCGGCGATATCTATCAATCACTACGCTGGCGCGCATGAAACATGAGATCAGCCTCGGCCGCCGCCTACTTGGCTTAACTATCGATTGGCTGATGTGTTACACCATCGCCTACGGACTACTCGGCGATGTGAGATTAACCTTGGCGGTCTTCTTCATTGAAACTCTGCTCCTGACCGCCTTCGGCGGCGCCACCGCCGGCCACCGCTTAATCAGGGTCAAGGTCGTGAATTTTCAAACCGGCGCTAGCCCAACGCCACTGCAAGCGCTAATTCGTACTGTATTGCTCTGCCTTGTTGTTACCGCGATTACCTACGATGAAAATGGCAGAGGAATACATGAAAGGTTAAGTGGCACCAAGTTGCTGGATTTAAGAAAAATTAACGTTTAGGAACGCGAATGCCTTTTGGCATTGGCCCCTTTGGAATTGGTAGTGACATTCCGCCAACCGCCTTAAAACGCGCACGGACCTCACGCATCTGGTGCGCAGATAATTTCTTTGGAAGTTTGGCGACATGCTTTTGTAGTTTGCGAAGCGGAACTTGGCCAGGGCCATCTCCAACATAAATTTCGGTTATAGGTACACCAGGAGCAAATCGTTCTGATTTCTTGCGTTCATCCTGCAACATGGCACGAACTGCTTGTGAGCCTTCTCCAGTTATAACAATTCCAGCACGACCAATACTGCGATGAACCATATCTTGATTCTTAGTTACAGCCACGGCGGGAGTTGTCACCCAACCTTTACGGATCGCCATTAAAACGCTGGCGCCTGCGCCAACTTGTCCCTCAATCGAAACGTATGCCGCTGATGATGCGATACGAGTAAAGAAAAACATCGCTGCCAGAACCGCAATCGGCAAGGCTACGAAACCAAGATAGATCGGATGTCCAATTGCGATACCTACAGATATTCCTATCGCCCAGATGATGGCAAAGACTCCGAAAATTCCCGCGCCAATCCAAGGCTTAACGCTCTTGGTGACTGAATATGCATCGCGGAAAGTTTGGAAACGGACTTTTTTGATCTTCGGCTCTTTCGCCTTCTTTTTAAACATGAGCGTTAGTTTAGGGGAGCGGGCGCTGTACCACCAAGACGAAGCGGCGCCCAACGCTGCCCCACATGGCTATCCGGGTATTTACCTTGCACTTCGTGCAGCAGCTCAATCATTGTCTCACGCAAAATCTTTTCGCCAGCTTCGACGTCACCGTTTTTTTCGAAGTAGAGAGGTTCACCAAATGTCACAAAAATCGGCACCTTCTTACGACGCAAATCGCGCTTAACACCTTTAGTCCAGATGCGCTGTGAACCCCAGACAACTGTGGGAATTACTGGAACATTTGAGCCCATCGCTAAACGGACTGCGCCAGATTTGAGCTCTTTAATTTCAAAACTGCGAGAGATAGTTCCTTCTGGAAATATTCCAACGATTTCTCCGCGACGTAGCGCGCGAAGAGCTGCAACAAATGAGGCAGATCCATTGTTGCGATCTACATTTATATGGTGCATTCCGCGCATCAGTGGACCAGCTAATTTATTATCAAAAATCTCCTTCTTGGCCATGAAGCGCACCAAGCGATTTGCGGGAAGCACCGCTGTACCAATCAAAGCAAAATCGAGATAGCCAATATGATTCATCGCAAGAATTGCCCCACCTTTGCGAGGAATATGTGCTTCACCTTCAAAAGTGAATCGCAAACCGAGATATTTCCAAAAAGTCTTCAACGCCACGATTACTGGCGGATAGACGATTTCAGCCACGTGATGCGCTCTCTGTTGCACGCGCTTCAAGCGCTTGCTTATAGAGACGACCCGCGCGATAACTTGAGCGGACCAGAGGGCCACTCATGACTCCAAGGAATCCAACTTCCTTGGCCTGTGCAGCAAGCTCTACAAATTCCTCAGGCTTAACCCATCGCTCAACAGGGTGGTGCTTATTTGTTGGTCGCAAATACTGAGTAATAGTAATCAGATCGCAGCCAGCGTCGTGCAAATCAACCAAGGCTTGCGAAACTTCGCTTCGGGTTTCACCTAGACCCAGAATCAAATTTGATTTAGTAATTAAGCCGTATTCGCGCGCCATATTGATTACCTTCAGAGACTTCTCATAGGTGAAGGCGGGGCGAATCCGCTTGAAAATACGGGGGACTGTTTCTAAGTTATGTGCAAATACTTCAGGCTTTGTTTCGAATATTTGATTTAAAAGTTCAGGTTTAGCGTGGAAATCTGGCGCCAACATTTCTACACCGCATCCCGGATTTACCTCGTGGACTTGGCGAATGGTCTCGGCGTAGAGCCAAGCGCCTTCATCGGCGAGATCATCGCGTGTGACTCCAGTGATCGTTGCGTACCGAAGCCCCATCGCCTTAACTGAAGCGGCAACTTTGCGCGGTTCTTCGCGGTCAATCGGAAGAGGTTTACCGGTATCAATATTGCAGAAATCGCAGCGGCGTGTGCAGCGATCGCCGCCGATTAGAAATGTCGCTTCTTTATCTTCCCAACATTCGAAGATATTTGGGCAAGCTGCTTCTTGGCAAACAGTGTGCAGACCTTCGCGCTTAACTAAAGATCGCAATCGTGTGTACTCAGGCCCCATATTGGCGCGAGTTTTAATCCATTCTGGTTTGCGTTCAATTGGAGTCTCGGTATTACGTGCTTCGATGCGAAGGAGTTTGCGACCGTCTGGAGCGATGCTCATAGGCTTACCTTACTCAGTGCGTTAGAGATATGTTTTTCTACCGCAGGGGAGATTTCGGCTATGGAGATTTCCCGGCCAAGTTCCTGAGCCATCGAAGTAACCGCCGCATCATCAATGCCGCACGGAATAATCTGCGCAAAAGCAGAGAGATCTGGACAGACATTTAGGGCAAAGCCATGCATGCTGACGCCGGATGCAACGCGGATGCCAATTGCGGCGATTTTTCGTGCGCCCTTATCGTCAACTATCCAAACACCGGATCTACCTTCTACGCGAACCGTGGCAATTCCAAAGTCAGCACAAAATTCGATCAGTGCGCCTTCTAATGTTCTTACAAATCCAACTAATTCTGTCGGCTTAGCTAATTTAACAATTGGGTATCCCACCAATTGACCTGGACCATGCCAAGTTATTCGACCGCCGCGATCAACAGCGATAACAGGAGTTCCATCATTTGGTTTTTCATAGTCCTGGGTGCGCTTGCCGGCGGTGTAAACGGATGGATGCTCTAAGAAAATTACTGAATTACTTCTAACTCCTGCAGCAACTTCGCTATGAAAGGTGCGTTGCATCACTAAAGCCGATTCATAATCCATTAACCCGGCGTTAATACAAGCGACTATTGGCGAGTTAGTGGCGGCTTGAACTTTCACGGGTACAGCCTAAAGGTATGATCTGCTCCTAGCGAATTTAGCTCAACTCAAGCGGCGAAAGGCCATTTATCGTGTCTCAAGATATATTGATGAAATCTGCTCAAAAAAACCGTAAGCCATTTGCGCTGGCGATGTTAGTTGTTATCGCCTGGTTTATGGTCACCGGAATCTTCGGACCACTTTTCGGCAAATTATCTTCAGTTCAAGAGAACAACAACTCTTCTTTCTTGCCTAAGGGTGCAGAAGCAACCTTAGCGGCAGATCAGATCAAGACTTTCTCCGGCAAAGAATCGTTTAACTTTCCAACGTTGGTTCTCTTCGAAGGAAAATTCACCCCGGCAACCTTTGCTGCAGTTAATGAGAAAATTGGGCAGGTTGGTTCACTTACTTTGGCTGGAACCACCGCAAAGATTTCTGATTATCTTGCTCCAGGAGAGGCGGTAACAGTATTCCCATCAATGGATAGACAAGCGCTCCTTGCAAATATTCCGCTAGATGGAAATGCTATTGCAGAAGTTCTTCCAAACGATAAGCCAGTTCTGCCTGCGGTTATCGAAGCGCTACGTGCAGATATTGCACCTGTCGCCAAAGCCAACGGATTTACACCATATGTCACCGGTCCTGGTGGATTGCTTGGTGATCTCTTTGGCGCTTTTGGAACTCTTGATTCCACCTTACTTCTTACAACGCTAGGTGTGGTCGCAGTAATTCTTATCGCTGTCTATCGTTCGCCAATTCTTTGGATCATCCCACTGCTTTCAGCGCTATTTGCCCTTTCCACGGCTGGCGGAATTGTTTATCTATTAGCGAAAAACAACATTATTGATGTGGATGGACAATCTCAAGGAATTCTTTCGGTACTTGTCATTGGTGCGGCAACCGATTACGCGCTCTTACTTATTGCCCGTTATCGTGAAGAGTTACATTTCCACGAGAACCGGTTCCATGCCATGCGGGGCGCCTATAAAGGAGTTTGGGAACCAATTCTGGCTTCGGGTTCGACTGTTTCAATTTCGCTTTTGATACTTCTCTTTAGCCAACTTACAAATACCGCAGGTCTTGGACCAATTGGCGCGATCGGCATCGTCTGCTCAATGATCACAATTTTGACGCTGCTTCCTGCCTTACTGCTTATCTTCGGCCGATGGATCTTCTGGCCGCGGATACCGCGCAATGATGGTGATGACCACGTCATGACTGGTACGTGGTCAAAGATTGCTAATGGTATTGGCCGTAATCCACGAAAGGCATGGATCATCACTGGCGTAATTCTTCTAGGTTTTGCAGGTGCATCTACGACCTTGAAGGCGGACGGCATCGGAACTGTCGATACCTTCACAGGAAACCCTGAATCAGTAGTTGGACAAAAGTTGCTAGTTAAACATTTCCCTGGTGGAGAAGGCGATCCAACTCAAATTGTTGTAGATGTAAATAAATTACCTGCAGTCGTCGCGGCAGTTAAGAGCGCCCCGGGCGTTACTGATGCGGCGCCGATGTTGGATGGAGTGCCAGTAGAAGGTAAACCTGCTCCAAAGTTAAAGGTCGTCAATGGTCGAGCCATCATTAACGTAACACTCGATAAGGCTCCCGACAGCGTTGATGCTGGTAATGACATTCCTAAGATTCGCGAGATCGCGCATCAAGTCGACTCAACCTCGCTAGTTGGTGGAACTAGCGCAACCTATTTTGATATTCGCACCGCGAATAAAAGAGATAACCATACGATCATTCCAATTATTCTTCTGGTCATTACCTTGATCCTCGGCCTCTTGCTTCGCAGCATTTTGAGTGCCGTTGTACTTCTTGGAACAGTGGTTCTCAGCTATTTCGCCACACTTGGTGTTTGCGCTCTGGTCTTCAACCATATTTTTGGATTTGCAGGTGGAGATAACTCATTCCCACTATTTGCATTCATTTTCTTAGTTGCACTTGGCATTGATTACAACATTTTCTTGATGACACGTGTTCGTGAAGAGAGCGCGAAGATCGGAACTCGCGCTGGCGTAATTAAAGGCGTAACGGTTACTGGTGCAGTTATTACTTCTGCCGGAATCGTCTTAGCTGCAACTTTTGCCGTGCTTGGCTTGTTACCACTTGTGCCACTTGCCGAACTTGGTTTTGCAGTTGGCTTTGGTGTCTTGCTGGATACGATCATTGTGCGATCTATCCTGGTGCCAGCGTTGGTTCATGAGATCGGACCTAAGATCTGGTGGCCATCTAAATTGCAGAATAAGTAATTTTCTTGCAACTAGCGTTACGGTAACCAAATGTACGTAGTCGTGGGCGCTGGATTAGCCGGAATGGCGGCTGCCTTAACTCTGCAAGAGAGCGGAGTTCAAGTCGCACTTGTCGAAGCCTCCGACCGCGCTGGAGGTCGAGTGGCAAGCGATCACATCGACGGTTTCATCTTGGATCGTGGCTTTCAGTTAATCAACGCCAACTATTCTGAAATTAAGCGATGGAATCTACTGGAAGAAATTGACTTCAAAATTGCACCTCGCACTGTTGGCGTAGCTACGGCTACCGGAATTGTTCGGCTAGGCGATCCACGTAGCGCATTGCTATCAATCTTTTCTGCAAAGTCTGGATCAATATATGCAAAAGCCAGTTTCCTTCGATACCTAGCCAGCGCTCCGAAAATTAATGAGAGCGTGCAAGATCATTTCCTTCGTACTGGAGTTGAAGACCTTTACCTTAAGGTTCTAAATCCTTTCCTCACGGGCGTTTTCTTAGCCGACCCTGGCCAGGTAAGTGCGGTAGTTGGTCGAGAAGTTATCGGTTCATTTATAAATGCTCGCTCAGGAATTCCGGCAAATGGAGTTGGTGAGTTAGCCCATGCGATGGCCGATCGGATAATCGACCTTCGCTTAAATACCCAAGTGGAAGAGATCTCTAGTTTAGGGATTCAAACTAACCGTGGCTTTATTGGCGCCGAGAGGATAATTCTCGCTACCGACTTAACTACAGCAGGCCAACTTTTGGGAGCAAAGAGAGTTGAACGATTAACCGGTTCGACTACTTGGTATCACGCAACCTCGAATACACCTACACACCGTGCAGAACTTATTATCGATTCTGAAAATCGCGGACCCGTGGTTAATTCAATCGTTATCTCCAACCTATCTAAGTCCTACGCACCAGTTGGTCAGAGCTTGATCTCTTCGACAACCATTGCGCACGCCTCAGAATCAGAAGTCCGCCGCCAGCTCGCGCAAATGTGGGGGAGATCAAGTGCGGATTGGCAATTCTTAGCTAAATACGAAATCAACTCGGCGCTACCGTTATTTCAACCGGGATATCGCAGGGAAGCCACCTATAAATCTGAGAGGAATATTTACTGTGCTGGCGATTACCTCGAATCGCCTTCACAAAATGGTGCGTTACTTTCGGGGCGCAGGGCTGCAGAGCAGTTACTGATCGATCAACGCAGTTAGCGCGTTGGTGATGTGTGGGTAATCCCAAACAAAGCCAGCCGCGCTTAGCGCGTTTGGTAGAACCTTCTTAGATCCCAATATTTCGCTAGAAAAACCACCTAGCGCCAGTTTCAAAGCAATTGCTGGAGCTGGAAATAGCGCGGGGCGTTTTAGCGCCTGCGCAAGAGCAGCAGTGAATTCTTGATTAGTAACTGGGTTTGGTGAAGTTAAATTAATTGGCCCAGAAATTGGATTTGCAAGGGCAAATTCAATGGCACGCACGACATCGTGCAACGTGATCCAAGACCACCATTGCTTTCCTGATCCAAGTTTTCCACCGAGACCAAAACGAAATAGCGGAAGCATGCGACCAAGCGCTCCGCCGGTTGGATCAAGAACCAAACCAGTGCGCAGTTTTACGGTGCGGACATCGCCCGCCAAATCAGCGGCGCCTTCCCATTCGCGACAGACGGCTGCCAGGAAATCGTTTCCAACTGAATCGCTCTCGACTACTGCGCGATTTCCAGAATCTCCATACCAACCAATTGCACTGGCAGAGATAAATACTTGCGGCTTAACTTCGGCTACTGCGTTTGCGATTGCAGTCGTGCCAAGCAAACGTGAATTAAGAATCTCAGATTTATAGCGCTTGCTCCAGCGCTTATCTCCAACACCAACTCCGGCCAGGTGAATAACTGCATCAACGCCGCGAAGAGCTTCGATATCTACATGACCAGTCTTTGGATCCCATTGAATTTCATCGGGGGAGACGGGAGCGCGTCGCACCAAGCGTTGCACCGTGTGGCCTTCCGATTTCAAGTGACCAACAAGAGCGCTTCCGATTAAACCGGAGGCGCCAGTTATGGCGACGCGTTGCGGAACTGGCATCAGAATTAAAGACCTAGATCAGATTCAAATGCTCCACCTTCTAGACGCTCTTTAAGAGTGACTAGGAAGCGAGCTGCATCGGCACCATCAACAACGCGATGATCGTATGAAAGGCCTAGGTAAACCATTGAGCGAATTGCAATTGTCTCGCCACCATCTTCACCCTTTACTACCATTGGACGCTTTACAACCGCGCCCAGTCCCAAGATGGCAACCTGTGGTTGGTTGATGATCGGTGTATCAAAGAGCGCTCCACGGCTGCCGGTGTTGGTTAGTGTAAATGTTCCGCCGCCGAGTTCATCAGGCGTTACCTTGTTATCGCGAGTGCGCGCTGCAAGATCTGCAATTTTACGAGCGATACCACCCATATTTAGATCACCAGCGTTATGAATTACCGGAACCAATAGACCGCGTTCGGTATCAACTGCAATACCAAGGTGTTCTGCACCGTGATAAATAATCTGATCGCCCTCAACAGATGAGTTCAAAACAGGGTGTTGCTTTAGCGCTTCACAAACAGCGACGGCGAAAAATGGAAGGAATGAAAGTTTTACACCTTCTCGTGCTTCAAAAGTTGCTTTTGAGCGATCGCGTAATCGTGCAATCTTCGTAACGTCTACTTCAATAACGGTAGTTAACTGCGCGCTAACTTGAAGAGATTCAACCATGCGCGTCGCAATTACCTTGCGCAGGCGAGACATAGTGACAGTTGTTCCGCGAAGCGGAGATGTTTCAACGACCGGAGCAGATGTTCGTTGCGCAGGTGCGCTTGCGGCTGGAGTTGCAGAGACTGGAGCAGCGCTCTTTGGCGCGGTTGCTTGAACATCTTCCTTTCGGATACGTCCACCAATTCCAGTGCCAGTTACATTTGCAAGGTTTACGCCAAGTTCGTTCGCTAATTTACGAACGATCGGCGTTACATATGCATCTGCAGGTTGTGAAACAGGAGCAGGTGCTGCGGGAGCTGTAACAACTGGTGTAGGCGTCGGAGCAGGCGTTGGAACAACTGGTGCAGCAACTACTGGTGCAGCAACTACTGGTGCAGCAGGTGCTGATGCACCTGCGCCACCGATAACGGCTAAGCGAGCACCAACTGGAACGGTTGAGTCAACTGGAACATCAATTGAAATAATCGTTCCCGCAACAGGGGAAGGAATCTCTGTATCAACTTTGTCGGTAGAAACTTCCAGGAGCGCTTCATCAACTGCGATTGAATCGCCAACGCCCTTAAGCCAACGTGTAACAGTTCCTTCGCTAACGCTTTCACCGAGCGCTGGCATCGTAATAATTGTTCCCGCAGATGCTGTAGGTGCTGGAGCTGCTGGAGCTGCAGGTGCTGGAGCTGCAGGTGCTGGAGTGGCTACTGGTGCCGCTGGCGCCGGAGTTGTAGCAGGCGCTGCGCCGTCAGCGATGATTGCAAGCTCTGCTCCAACTGGGACTGTTTGATCAATTGCAACAACAATCTTTTGTAGAACTCCTGCAACAGGTGAAGGAATTTCGGTATCAACTTTGTCTGTTGATACCTCAAGGAGTGGTTCATCCATTGCGACATGGTCGCCTTCGGATTTAAGCCAACGTGTGACCGTACCTTCGCTGACACTTTCGCCAAGTGCAGGCATAGTTACTGAGAAAGTCATTTCGTTTTCCTATTCTCTATCCGTGAGCGTGTAGTGGTTTGCCGGCAAGTGCCATATGCGCTTCACCCATTGCTTCAGAAAGCGTTGGGTGGGCGTGAATAAGTGGAGCAACATCATCTGCGGATGCTTCCCAGTTAAATATTACTTGTGCCTCCGCGAGAAGTTCGCCAACTCGTGCGCCAACCATGTGGATACCAAGAACGGGGCCACCCTTTTGTGAAACAAGTTTTACTGATCCTGCGGTGCGCAAAATCTGCGCTTTACCGTTTCCGGCTAGATCGTAATTTAGTTCAACCACATCGTAACCACGCTCTTTTGCTTGCGCAGTTGTTAAGCCTACGGATGCAACTTCTGGTTCAGAATAAGTAACGCGAGGAACGCCGTCGTAGTTAATTGGACGTGGGTTAAGTCCTGCGATTTCTTCGGCAACTAAAATTCCTTCAGCGAAACCAACATGTGCCAATTGCAGAGTTGGAATCAGATCTCCAACTGCCCAAATACCGGCAACGTTGGTGCGGCATTTGTTATCAACAATTACATATCCGCGATCCATGGTCAGACCTTGTTCCTCGTAACCGAGATTTGCGGATACGGGTCCACGACCTACGGCAACTAGTAGTACTTCAGCGCTGAAAGTCTTGCCATCTTCCAAGGTTACGGTTACGCCATCTGCCGTAACTGCGTGAGATTTAAAGCGAACTCCGAGTTCAAAGTTGATACCACGCTTGCGATAGGCGCGCTCGAGTTGTTTACTTGAAGATTCATCTTCGAGTGCGACGAGGTGAGGTAGGCCTTCGATGATTGTTACTTCAGCGCCGAATGACTTCCAGACTGATGCGAATTCGCAACCGATTACTCCGCCGCCTAGAACGATCACGCTCTTTGGAACGTACTCCATCTTCATCGCCTGATCAGAAGTAATTACGCGCTTGCCATCGATATCTAAACCGGGAAGTGTGCGCGCATAAGAACCGGTGGCAAGCAAAATATTCTTGCCGGTGTAGCGAGCGCCGTTTACCTCAATGGTGTCTTTCGCTACGAGTTTTCCGTAGCCTTCGATATAAGTAATATTTCTCGACTTAACCAAACCTTGCAGACCTTTGTGCAATTTGGCGATCACACCATCTTTATAAGAATTAACGCCGGTCATGTCGATCGAGTTAAAAGTTGCATTTACGCCAAAGTGGCTCGCCTCGCGAGCGCCATCTGCAATTTCGCCCGCGTGGAGTAGCGCCTTGGTTGGGATACACCCGCGATGAAGACAGGTTCCGCCCAACTTATCTGCCTCGATAAGCGCAACTGATAAACCCAGTTGAGCGCCACGTAGCGCAGCTGCGTAACCGCCGCTTCCGCCACCTAAAACTACGAGATCAAAGTTAGACACCTGTACCGACTCCTTTATAAACGAGCACCAAGAAGAGGCTTGATTGGTTCCTATCTTGCCAGTTTTGGGCGCTGATTACGAAATGGCGGCAGATTCAGCTAGCGCGACCAATGAGCGCAGGGCAACTCCTGTACCACCGACTGGCGTATATCCATAAGGCTGGCCTTCGTTGTAGGCAGGTCCCGCAATATCGAGGTGTAACCAAGGTAACTCTGGCGCAATGAACTCTTTAAGGAAGAGTCCACCAACCATCATGCTACCCATACGTTCGCCACTATTTGCCATATCAGCAACTGGAGAATCAAGGGAGGCGCGAAGTTCTACAGGAAGTGGCATCGGCCAGAACGCTTCGCCAACTTCTTTTGTAATCGCGAAAAAATGATCGCTAAATTCTTGGTTATTTGTCATGATCGCACTCGTGCGCGTTCCGAGCGCGACAACTTGCGCACTGGTTAGAGTTGCAACATCAACGATCGCGTCGAGTTGCTTATTCTCTTGCGCTTTAACCAAAGCATCTCCCAGGACTAGTCGTCCTTCGGCATCTGGATTAATTACCTCAATTGTCTTGCCACCATACATTGTGATGATGTCGCTTGGTCTAGTTGCGTTATCGCTAACCATATTTTCGGCCAGAGGTGCGTAACAATCGATCGCAATTGGCAACTTTAGAAGTGCAATCGCAATCGTCGCGGCGCAAACTGCGGCAGCTCCAGACATATCGGATTTCATCGCTTCCATACCAACCGCAGGCTTTAGGGCGAGGCCACCAGTATCAAAAGTTATTCCCTTGCCCACGAAGGCGAAAGTCTTTAGCGCCTTAACTTTTGCAGGACGGTATGAGATGTGCAGCAACCTTGGAGGATTCGCGGAGCCTTGACCGACGGAAGTGATTCCGCCGTATCCCTTGCTCTTTAGTTGGGATTCATTAGTGATCGTCACTTTTAATCCAGCGCTAGCCCCACCCGCTTTTTTAACAAGTTCGCTAAATATTTTGCAAAATGAATCGGGTGTTAGGTGACTAGGTGGAGTGTTGATTAAATCTCGAACGATCTTTACCTGATCGCCAATTACTGCGGCGCGCTTAACCGCCGCTTTTGCCTTGGAATCTTGCGCCAGAGATGAATGAACGGTTACGGATTTCAAACTTGGTCGGCGATCGCCTAGCGAATCAACGCGGAATTTATTAAAGACGTAGGCGCCAAGGAGCGCACCTTCGGCGACAGCGGCTACGGATGCGACATGTTTAGTTGGCAGTGAAAAAGTTGCGCTAGAGCTTCCAGCTAATTCGCGTGCCGCCGCACCCGCGGCACGGCGGAGGGTTTCATCTGCAAACTTTGCCTTATGTTCACCAAGACCAGTAAAAACTAAGAGGCGAGTCGCCGTTCCGGCAACTTTAATAACTTCATCGGATTTGCCGGTTGCGCCTAGGTCCACCAGCAGCGGAAGGAACTTCTTGGCATCTAGAGCGATATCGCCACTTTCGATCGAAAGCGAATTCTTGCCTTGCTTATGCGAGAGTCCAACTACCAAAATCTCATCTTTGATGATCCCATCGGTGAGGTGGATCGTCGTCATTTCTTACTCCTTAGTTTTAACCGTCAAAATTTCATGGGGTACAAAACGGCTCTTTAAAATAGTCTTGCAACGAAGGTAAGTGTAAGTTGTCTACATGAAAAATTCACCACTTGCCGATAAGCATCACGCTCTTAATGCGAAGATGGCCGATTTTGGCGGTTGGTTGATGCCGATTGAGTACCCAGGGGGCGGAGTTCTTGCCGAGCATACGGCAGTACGAGAGAGAGTTGGCATCTTTGACGTATCTCACCTAGGAAAGGTAAGCGTTAAAGGTGAAGGGGCACTTGAATTTCTTAACTCAATTTTCACTAATGATTTAAATCGTATTGAAGATGGTCAAGCGCAATACACCCTTCATTGCAATGCAGTCGGTGGAGTTATCGATGATCTAATAGTTTACCGCAATTCGCCAACAGACCTTTTCTTAATTCCAAACGCTGCCAACACATCTTCAGTGGTCGCAGCGCTATCAGAGGTTGCTCCGGCTGAGATTGAAATAGTGAACCTCCATGAGAAGTTTGGTGTAATTGCCGTGCAAGGTCCGAAGTCGAAGGCGGTAATTCAATCTCTTGGTTTAAATCCTGCGATGGATTACATGACATTTGAACACGTGGAAATTTCGGGAAAGCCCGTAATCCTCTGTCGCACCGGCTACACCGGCGAGCATGGATACGAGATTGTTCCAAGATGGCAAGATGCCTGCGCAGTTTGGGATGCGTTAATAAATGCGATCGCACCGTTTGATGGTCTCGTGTGTGGATTGGGTGCGCGCGATACTTTGCGAACTGAAATGGGTTATCCGCTACATGGCCACGAATTAACCCTGAAAATTACTCCGGTTCAAGCATCTGCGGCATGGGCGATCGGTTGGGATAAGCCCTCTTTTAGCGGTTCTGCTTCGTTAATTGCACAGCGTGAAGCTGGCAAACATACGAAGCTTAAAGCGCTAGTAAGTCAGGATCGCGGAATCCCGCGCGCTGGTATGCAGGTTAAGAATGCACAAGGTGAAATCGTGGGCGAAGTAACTAGTGGAACTTTCTCGCCATCGCTAAAAAAAGGCATCGCCTTAGCGCTGATCAATCCCGAATATAAAGTCGGTGATGAGTTGACGATTGATGTGCGTGGCAGAGATAGTTTGGCGACAGTAACCAAGCTGCCGCTAGTTACTTCAAACGTTCGCTAAATTGCACTGGCGTCAAAAACGACGCCTTAACTTGTGTTCTGCGAAGTGCGGATAGCACCGCCGGTCCTGTAATCAGAATTAGCACAGAGGTCAGTACGGCGCGGGGAATATCCCAAGCCATTGATGAAACAAAGTGAAAAGCAATAAATCTATGAAAATTATCCGAGAGCGAAGCGCCGGCCTGATAAGAAAGTTGAGTGTCCGCACCGAGTGCCCAAGGCCAGAACTGCAAATCCATAAGCAGGCCAAAGAGTAGCGATGAGCTAATCGCAGTAAATATTAAAACTAGAATTTCTAAACGACCACGTAACCTTTTAAAGAGCGCTCCAGCGAATAAACCAATCAGAGCAGCAGCAAATAATTGATAGGCAAGCCATGGACCAAATCCACCCGTGAGAACAGCGGAGGTCAACATTCCGAGAAAGCCAAGTAAGAACCCGAAGGCCGATCCGAAAACCCGTGCTGCCAGAATTAGTAAAAACCACATGGGTTCGATTCCGACTGCCCCAGCGCCCAAAGGACGCAATGCAGCAAGCAGGGCTGCCAACGTTCCTAAGAGCGCTACCGATTTTGCATCTAGACCAGAATCACTTAGTTGAGCGATCAGAAGAAATGCTGCAGCAGGAATAGCTGCCCAGAAGAAATACTGTGCAAAATGGGCAATTGATTGCGTAGGTGCAAAAAAAGGCCAAGTAAAACCGGTGAGAGCAAAGAGCGATACCAATAAGAGAGAAATCTTGGATTGCGCGCTAAAACGATAGATATCTTTTGTTATGTAGTTCAATTTTTGTCCGATGCGCTATCGAGTCCATTTATGACATCTTGAACGGTCAACCATTTACGCGGCGCCATTACTTTGGCGACCTGCGGAGCGAAGGCAGGGGAGGAGAGCAGGATGTCCAGCGTTGGACCATCGGCAACGATCTCTCCTTCGGAAAGAAAGATTGTTCGGTCTGCGAGTTCGGCGACGAGTTCTACATCGTGCGTTGCAATTATCACCGTTTTCCCTGGCTTGGCTGCGAACTCTTTCAGAATCTGTATTAGCAGTGATTTAGATTGATAGTCCAAGCCGCGTGTGGGTTCATCCAGAATCAAAGCACGTGGTTGCGCAGACAAGACAACTGAAAGCGCCAGCGCCAATCTCTGTCCTTCGGACAAATCACGAGGATGAGTCTTCTCAGAGATCGTGGGAACTAAATTTTGGAGTAATTGCAAAGTGGTACCGCTGGAGACTTCATTATCTTTATCGGCTTGGGCGCACTCTTGTCCAACGCTTTGGGAGTACAACAAATCACTTGGCTCTTGTGGAATGTATCCGACAGTGGTTCTACGTTCTTTGCCTTTAAGGTCTGTGGGATCGAGGTTGAATATTGAAATATGACCATGGTCTAGGTTTTTTACTCCAACGATCGACTGGAGCAGAGAGCTCTTTCCTGCACCATTGCGCCCCATAAGCGCGATGATCTCTCCTTCATAAATAGTTGTTGAAATTTCCTTTAACGCAATATGTGATCCATAAGAAATGCCCACACCGCTTATTGAAATTGCCGTTGGAGTGACCTCACGAAGTCGTTGAGATTTGTCGTGTCCTTGATTTCGAATACCTTCGGTCATCCTTCTCACATCTCGTACGCTTAAACCAACTTGGTTGAGTTCCAAAGCGCGAGAGAGATGGACGATAGGTGGAGCAATTTCGGATTTCCTTAAAATATTTTCGGGTAAATTGATCTCAGCCTGGCCATCGCCAGCGATATGGATGATGCGATCAGCAAAACCAATTACGCGCTCCAGCCGATGCTCGGCAATTACTACAGTCAAACTCAAATCGTGAACTAAGCGATGGATTATGGATAGGACTTCTTCTGCAGCTATTGGATCCAGTGCGCTAGTTGGCTCATCTAGCACCAAAATTTTTGGATGCATAACCAGTGCGCTACCGATTGCTAGGCGTTGCTGCTCGCCACCGCTAAGAGTGGAAATCGCGCGATTTCGCAGTGGTGCCAGTGCCAGTAGATCCAAAATCTCTTCAACGCGTTTGCGCATAACTTCTGGTGCGACGCTAAGCGATTCCATACCGAACACGAGTTCTTCTTCAACGGTGTCAGTCACAAAACCAGCAGCGGGGTTTTGGCCAACGATGCCAATTAGATGCGCCAATTCACCAGGTCGCACCAATTGCGTTGAAATACCGTCAACCGAAACATCGCCAGCAAGGATTCCACCAGTGTGGTGCGGCACTAGTCCATTGATTAGACGAAGTAGTGAAGATTTACCAGTTCCGGTTGAACCTATTACCAGCACCATCTCGCCTTCTTGAATTGAGAAAGTGAGCCCTTCCAAGATTGTCTTCGTTGAAGTGGGATAGAGAAGAGATACATTAGAAAATTTGATCATTGGGTGGCCATCCAAATGCTTATTGCCCACAATAAACTGCCACCAAAGACGGCGCTATCAGCAATTCGCCACTTGATTGGGCGGTATCTACTCCGTGAGCGTTTAACTCCATAGCCACGTGAGTCCATGGCCGCTGCAAGATCTAAGGATCTTGAGCGCTTCTTCAA
>Ga0214923_10003868_pt1 | contig 18523 bp, 17 predicted proteins | sample LL1510_MetaG_FD_177993 | JGI IMG/M metagenome (GOLD analysis project Ga0214923, IMG submission 177993) | Freshwater microbial communities from Lake Lanier, Atlanta, Georgia, United States - LL-1510 | ecosystem: Environmental > Aquatic > Freshwater > Lake | place: USA: Georgia | collected... | reverse complement strand
TTTCCCGCCCGATTACTTGGGGTGCTGAGAGCCCAGATCAGCGCTTGTAGGGCTTGCTCGCCAATCTGCGCGAGTTATCCACAGAGCGCGTGAGTTATCCAAAAAAAATCACGAAAAATTCAGCTTTTTATAGATTTCGGCGTTTGATCGTTGAAATCATTGAAGAAAAAAACCGATCAAAAGTTATCCACAGCCAGTTCATTTCGCCCTGCTCCCACCCCAGAAACCCGCCACTTTGGACGGACTCAGGTTGTCCAGATAAATATATGAAAACACAATGCAATTAACGCAAACACATGATTTAGGAGAGACGAAATGGCACAAGCAAAAACACTCACAGCAGCTGATATAGAACAGCTGCTTAACTACATCAATACTCGAAAGTACGCAGCACGTAACCGTTCAATGATGCTGCTCACGCACTGGGCAGGTTTGCGCATTGGAGAAGTAGCTTGTTTGCGCTGGAGCGATGTAACAAATAGCGACGGACAAGTGAAAGATGAGATCCGTTTGCTGCCCGACATGACCAAAGGCCGTCATGCACGTACTGTGTTCGTGAGCGCTAAGCTCAAAGCAGAGTTGCAGGCCTACGCTGATCAAACAAAGTGCGTGGAGCGCAGCTACCCATTCTTTGCAAGTCAAAAAAGTGTTAAAGCTGGGTTTAGCGCAAACAGCTTGTCACAAACATTTGCCCTGCTGTTTGCGGGCGCTGGGCTTGAGGGTGCTAGCAGCCACAGCGGTCGCAGAACATTCCTCACAAACCTTGCCAACAAGGGCACAGCAATTCACTTGCTCAAAACGCTGGCTGGGCACCGCAGCATCAGCACTACTGCTGCTTATCTTTATAGCAGCCCAAGCCAGTTGAAGGCGGCAGTAGAATTGGTTTGATGGGTGTTGTAATCCCTTTCTTACCTCAATTACCTAGACCTCAATTCTGCTCAGAAGATTCTGATACTTGTCTCAAAAACCCCTGTCTAAAATTTCTGACTTCTCAGATTTCGCGAATGTATTATGCAAATACTTTTAGCAATAAATGCATAATTTAGAAGTAATGATAGGCGGGTAATTTCGCAAATTAGAATCAATAATGTTGATTAACTTCATTCAAGGAAGGATGCGAATAATGGCAATTAAGTTCTTTTGCATTAATTTCTATCTTCTCAAATTTCAACCATTTACAAAAAAATATGAACAAAATACATTTTTATAAATCCGAAAAACGTCAACTTGTACCTGTCGATGACCATAATCTTGATGAAGCAGCCAAAATAAAACTTATTGAAATTAAAAAAAGTCCTATTTTCAGCACGCTGCCTGAAAAATTCAAATCAAATTGGGGAGAAGTTGCACTCTATAACCCCAGCGGTGATCTATCGAAAGCAGACGCACTAGTTCTTGATCCATTAAACGGTGCTTACTCACTTTCTAACAAAATTAATCACCTGACTGGTAAAGAATGGACAAAATTTATTAAAAGCTGGTTCGTATTCGATGCACTTTTATCTGATATCAAAGAAGAAAAAGAGATCACACACTTAGCAGGACTGAACTCTGCAGACCATCCTGCAACTTACTCTCCAACAATGATGTCTGAGTTCATAAAGTTCTTTACTAAAGAAGGAGATACAGTTCTTGATCCCTTTAATGGCATTGGATCTACTTTGGTTGGTTGCGATCGTACTGGACGCTTAGGTGTCGGCATTGAGTTAAATGAAAAATACTATGAAATAACAAAACTAAGAACTAAGCAAAAGGTGATTCACGGTAGTTCTGAAAATTTATTAGAGTTACTTAAGAAAAATAATATTAAAAATATTGATTTTTCCATCAGCTCACCGCCTTACTGGAATATCTTACAGCGCAGTACTGGTAGCTTTGAAAAGAAAAGATCAGAAAAAAATTTAGATATTCAATATTCCGATAAAGAGATTGATGTTGGAAATATTGAATCATATGAGGAATTTGTTTACAGGGTTGCTGCGATCTACTTTCAAATTTATGATGTTATGAAAATTGGTGGATATCTTGTTGTAATTGTTAAGAATGTAAAAAAACAAGGTACGAATTATCCATTAGCATGGGATCTTGGTAAGAAGTTAGGTGAAAAATTTGCATTGAAAGACGAGAAAATTTGGTGTCAGGACAAGGTTGGTTTGGCCCCATTCGGCTATCCATTTGCGTACACCTCAAACATTGTTCATCACTACTGCTTAATTTTTAGAAAAGAAAAATAAATGAATACTAAAAATCTTAATCAAAAAATAGAGCGTCTAGAACTTCGCGAATGGACAAAAGGTGAATATGCAAAGCAAAACTGGGGGGCGTGGATGCACTCAATTTCTTCCTATGTAGGGAGAATTAAACCAGCTTTTGCGCATTTTTTGATAGATATTTTTACAGCCGAAAACGATATTGTGCTTGATCCTTTTTCTGGTGTTGGCACAGTCCCGTTAGAGGCTGACAACATGGGTAGGAAGACTATTGCAAATGATTTAAATCCATATGCTTATTTAATCACCAAGGCTAAGTTTGATCGTAGAGGATTAGAGAATGAATTGGCCTACCTGAAAAGTCTTCCGTCCTTGAAGGGCGATTTAGATCTTTCTGATGTACCAGATTGGGTTAAAGAGTTTTATCATGATGAAACGCTCAAAGAAATCTTGATATTGAGGAAATACTTAATTAACGATGGAAGAGATTTCTTATTTGGCTGCTTGTTGGGAATTGTTCATGGGCACCGTACAACTCATCTGTCGATGAGAACTGGGTACATCATTCCTTATATCCCTAATCCTAAACCCGTAGCTGAATATCGTGAAGTTCTTCCCAGAATGATCTCTAAAGCTAGGCGCATGTATTCAGATCCAATGCCATCAGTTACTCAGGGCTCGGTGTTACTTGGAGATGCGAGAAAGCTAAATTTAAAAAACAAATCTATAGATGTGGTTATATCTTCGCCCCCTTATTACCATACTCTAGACTATGTCCATTCAAATAGGTTGAGGTTGTGGTTCGCTGGAACTACCTTTCAAGAACAAATAACACTCTCTAATAACCTAATACAGCAGCAACATACATATCTGTCGGCAATGAATGATGTAGGCAAGGAACTTCACCGAGTTTTAAAAGATGATGCATTGTGTATTTTCATACTTGGCGATGTTCACCTAAGCAAATCTAATACATTGAATACAGCTGAAGACATTTCAGAAAGATATCAGTCACTCGGCTTTAAAACTCACGCGATTGTTTCTGATCAAATTCCCGCCTCAAGGACAACTATCGTGAAATATAGCGGTAAATCAGCAATTGAGGACAAAAAGGAAAAATTAGATAGGATTCTAGTGATGAGCAAAAATGGGACTTAGATCTACCGAAGTCATTCAGATACTCAAGCATCTTATAGGTGGCCAAATTAAAAACTCGCCCCTAGGATATGGGGTTACATGCTCGCCTCGCGCTGCATTTATTTTGAGCGCCCTTACTGGTGCAACATATTTTGATAGCCATATCTTTCCTTTCACCCCAAGAGGATTGATGAAAGTTTTTAATAGTGTTAACGAATACAAAATTGTAAACGGCTTATTTGATGGGAAAAATATAGTAAATTCTCCAATATGTTATGTTGGAAAAAAAGACTATCTCTTTCATGGCTTGAAATTAATCGTCCCAGTAGAGTTTGACAGTGAACAATCGTTACGTCAAATATTCCGAGAGGCATACGGAGATGAAGATACTGACCCAAATATTTTAATTTTAAAAATCGAAGTTTCTAAAAAAGGACACGGCCTAGAACCTTTAATGGAATACATAGCATCACAGTTTTACTCTGCGAAAGGTTACATAACGGAAACACAATTACCTCTCTCTCATGCTCTTGGTAGTCCTGATTTTTTCGCCTGCAGCGATAACAAAATTCAAAGTAATTTTCGCAGAGAAGGTTTTTTTTATAAGGGTTTTAATATGATTGAGCTTACAATGCTATCAACATTTAGAGACACTCCACTGAACCCAGGAAAAGTTGAGAAGATCAGTGATGAATTTATTGTGGGCGAAGTTAAAACATCAACCACAAGCATGGAAAAGCAAATTCGTAAATATTGTTCTAGTGGTATTTTTACTAGCGCTATTGAAATTCACCCCACCAAGTCAACATCTTCAACAATCGAATTTGGTTTACTAAATTTAAGAGATAATGCACCAAAATTAACTTTGCCTGAGCGCAATGCCGACTTTTCAAATATTCAAGAAGTAAAGAAGTTTAAACCTTGGTTTGAGGCCTACCTAAAAGCATACCTAATTGGCAATTACAGCCAAGAAGACCTACCTTTGTTGTATCGACAAATCTTCAACAGGTCGATGAGCACTAAAAATGATTTGATTTGCTTAATCCGTGATGTACCATTGGAAGTTCACCTTCATCTTTTGAATGGATACCTTTCTAATGGCTGTCTCGAGCGACGAATTTATCAAGAGGGAAATCACCCAGGAAGTAGGTCTTAAAGTTGGAATCTATAGTGCTCGAGTATTTAGCGAGGGCTCTGATGACGACCAAAAGTTGTTCCAAAATGGCGGGCTAACATTCACTCATTTGGGACAAGACTATGGTTCCTGTGATTGTGTATATGTTGAGAGAAACAATGGTTCTGATAGGCCAATACTAGCTATTGAGGGCACTGATTGCCTTAGTCGTGGCTCAAGTGGAAATGCTCAGTATCAACGTTTTCATCATATTCTAGGCGCCGTAAAACAAGGTATTATTGGGGTTTATTATTTAAGAAAAGGTGACCATAAAGTTCAACCAGATCTTTATGGAATGGCATACAGAGTCAGCCAAACATATAAAACTCCTTATTTGATAGTTCAGGACTTATTTGTAATCAAAGATATTTTGATGTTAATGAATAAAGGAGTTTCTGAACTTAATTCATATATTGAGCAGTATCAAAAAAAAACCTTCGCACTTTATGAAGAAAAATTTAGGAAAGACTATCAAAATAGCTGGGAAAAATTTGCAGATAAAAGATCAACAATTATTTTTAAAGACCATATAGTCAAGTATTCCGCAAGAAATAAATTAAATTTTACTGATAGTTCCGTCCGAGCCGGGCATATTGCTGTTGGAGAAATGTTTTTAACAAAATACTCATTCCCTGACAAACCCTTTTATTATCTTTGGCCCAGAATGACTGCACGTGAAGTTAAAGAGCTAGATACAGAAAAATCAAATGATAAAGAGTGGCAGCTAATAAGAAAAGAGCCCAATGTTGTGATTAAAACAATAGACGATCTTGTTGGACTACCAAATGAGTTGAGATTTGTATTTGAACAAGTTAAGCATAGCGCTTTAAAAGGTGAATATGTTAGAAAGTGGAACGCGGCAGCAAAAACATTACATGAACTCATCAAAGCAGGAAAAGTTCAAGTTCGTTAGTTAAATGGTTCAATTAGGTGCAAATTGGTCTCCAGACTTGTTTGGACTACATGCAGCTGAGTGGGCTGCTGCAATGGGTCTGAACTCGGCTCTTGATTTAAATACCATATTCAGCATACTTGTTAACGTGAATGACTATCACTTTTACTCAAACATTAGATTGCCAATGATTTTCTCAAATTCAGTACTACTACTACATTTCTTTCCATCATAATTGCATATCATTACTTTAGATTCGTTCTTATCATTAATTCCTTCATGATATGATGCAATTGACTTATTCTCAAGCACACTTAATACAGAATCAAATGTGAAATAAGGAAAGTTGCCATTGGATCCATACACTCTTAAGAGACAGAGCCCTCTTTTTTTATTGTAATGATACTCATATAAAACCGTATTACCTGATCGTGGGGGTGTTATATCGGATTTATTTTCTAAATAATATTTTTTAGCCTCTACTGCACATTTTTTTTGTAATTCAAAAAGTTCAACAGTTTGAGCGTGCAACGATCCAGTGCAGCTCAAAATTAAGATAGCTAAATAATAGGCAGACTTATTCATTTTTAAAACCTATTTGCGATTCAATGAGCTAGCATGTTTCTGCCGTTGGCTTTGTTCTATTTGGAACAGTATGAGTTTAGTGTGCTGCTTGTTCTGTAGGTACAGCTGAAGTGGAAACAGCTTGCTGAATCAGTGCTGAATCTAACTTGCCTTCAGCCTTCAGTGCTTGAATCCACTTGGGCGCGATGCCACGACCTGTCCAAGTCTCAGCGTGATTAGTTGGGTTCTGATACTTGGGAGCAACTGGCTTACCCTTCAGACCAGACTTCTTAGCTGTAGCTTTAGCCTTAGTAGCTTTTTTCGCCTTTGAAGAACCCATCGCAGCTTCAATGTCCTTCGCAGAGATAGCGTTCTCTTTTGCGAGTTTCACGATTTGGGCAAGTGCTTTGTCTTGCTTCTTGGATTTGACAGCACTTTCTTTCTTTTGAAGTGCTTCAAGTTGCTTCTTCAGTTTTGCGATTTGTGCTTGTGTGTTTGCTGTGCGTGCCATCTTTTTTCCAATTCAAATTTCAGAACAACAGATTATCCATCTTTACCTTGACACATTGAAATTGCCATAAGAATTTATCCCCATCTTCCAAACTTACGTTTAAATTTCCATGTTGCCTATTCAATCTATAAATATATCTGGCGTAGTTACCTTTAGCCATGATTTCTTCTTTAGAACTAAATTTAACAACGAAGGGGTTAAAGCTAACGTCATAGATGGACTCGCCAACTAACGTGTACTTGTAGACACTATTTGCACTCTCGTTGATAAAAATTGTTATTGGTGTAGTATCTTTTTTGTTTCCACACTCTAACTTTGTCCATTGAGCATAAGCTGATGTACTACACGCAAGAAATATCAATAAAATTTGTTTTACTTTTTTCATATTTATTTTTCAATTGGTTGAAATCTCTTTATTTCAGTCATTAAGTATCGTCCAAAAGTTTCACTAAGATTTGACACCCATTCAGCTGACTTTTGTGCAGAAATCAAATCTATGTACTTTTCACTAAAGTATTCTTTCTGTACATGAAATGCTGCATTCCTAAATCTTCTAAGCAATTCTATTTTTTCATTATCTTTAAGTAAATTTTCAATTTCAATGTTTTCCATTTTGAAACCCTTATAACCTTCTACAACTGCATATAGAGAAGCGTACCAATACAGGTCAATACTCGCTAGGCAACATGATGACCCAGTGCTCTCCGTCCCAACAGGCATACAAAGGAATGTGATCTATTGGCAAGTCTGTATATGCTATTTCTTGCCTAGCCAGTTTCTTTTGGTGACTGTCTACAACAACACCGGGGCGATTCAGTTTGCCGAGGATGTTCCGGCGTTGTCGCGCTGGATAAAAAACTGGGGGGTGACCACTAAAGGGCCTTTATAGGTGGGCTAGATCGCATTTCTAATTTGAATAAAAAAGCGACATTTCAAGCTAGGTTCGGAAGCTTTAAAAAATCTATTGCGGAGAACTTTGGTCAGAGATATGATTTGTGTTCACAATCATGAACGAAATTATTAAACTAAGTGAAATTGTTAAGTCTGCCGATCGAGCTCTAGAGGTTCTTGATTTCTGTGGGCGCGAGCGACGACCAGTACCTCATGCGGAGATCGCTCGCTCGCTAGGCATACCGAAGAGCAGTGTGTCGGCGTTGTTGAGCAATATGGTTAAGCGTGAGTACTTGTCGTTTGATACAATCACGGGCGGGTATACATTAGGTGTTTCGGTCATCGCTCTTGCGAGTACCTATTTGCATGAACTCGACCTACCCCGCCTCGGGCAAGCAGCAAGTCAGGTACTTGCCGCACAGGTCGGCGAAAGTGTCGCTCTAGCCGTATTAGCAGGTAAGCGTGTGCAAGTTGTCGCACGACATAATTGGGTCCAACCTCTGATGTACGCAGTACAAATCGGCGACACCGCACCTCTTCATGCTTCAGCGAGCGGAAAAGCGATACTCGCATTCCTGCCATTAACCCAGCGCAATAAGCTCCTCGCTAGCTACAAATTCGAGCAGCTTACCCCGTCGACAATACGCAACCGGCGCGATTTACTGGCCGATTTAATCTCGGTGCGCAGCGCTGGGTTCGCACATGCAGACCAGGAACTAGTTGAGGGCATCTTGACGTTGGCCGCTCCAGTGCTGGACGTGAGAAACGACGTGGTCGCTGCAATCAGTTTGTCTGTACCCACACCTCGATTGCGGCGGCATAAGATTGCGGATCTCAGTCGTATGGTCCGCGCCCAAGCACAATCGCTGTCTCGCGCGCTGGGTGCCGTCTCAGTTCGCAGTAAAACTGATGAGAGATAACTCAGTGGAACAGTTGCAAAATCCGCGCGTTGCAGATGTCTGGGCCAATTGGTGGGACAGCCGGTTTTTTGCAGCACATCCTCCGACGGCTGCCTTGTACCGGCGACTCGGACTTAACTCGCGTTCCATTCTGAGTTGTGAAGACATGCTCAGCGAAGCGAAGGCTGGGAACGTAGAAAAAATTCTAATATCGGCAACCGCCTTTCCCGGTAGCCCAGTAAATAACGATGCAATTTTGCGAATTTTGGAACTTGCCCCAAATGTCTTAACAGGCTGCGCCAGTGTGGATCCACGCGATGGTATTGTTGCGGTGCGTGAGTTGCGCCGCGCTGTGCGTGATCACGGCTTTCGCGCTCTCAAGCTGCTACCTTTCCTCTACGAAGAGGCGCCGAATTCACGTATTTACTACCCGTTGTACGCAGAGTGCGTTGAACTCGGCATTCCGGTGCTGGTTCTCACTGGGCACACCGCGGTACTTGCGAGCTCGGAGGTCGGTCGCCCGGGTCACCTCGACGATGTGGCGTTGTTCTTCCCGGAACTAACGATCATTGCGGGACACGCGGGCTATCCTTGGACAGACGAGCTCATTTCCCTCGCCTGGAAACATGCAAACGTGTACATCGATACGTCGGGCCACCGGCCTAAGTATTTTCCGCCGTCACTGGTGCATTTTCTAAACTCGTATGGCCAGGATAAGGTCATGTTCGGCACAGGTTACCCGCTGATGAATTACGCACAACCGGTGGCCGAATTGAAAGCGCTTGGGTTGCGCCCTGAAGCTTTTGGCAAGGTCTGCTGGGGAAACGCTGCCCGCCTGTGGGGATGGCAATGAATGCGCGGCTGCCACCAATGCTCGCAGGTCTGACGGTCCTCGACCTCTCATTGTTCGTCGCCGGTCCATTCGGGTCGATGATCCTCGCGGACCTTGGTGCTGAGGTGATCAAGATCGAGCCGCTTGAGGGAGACCCGGTTCGTGACAATCATATGGGTTTACAGATTGAAGGTGAGAGCGCCCAATTTCAGAGCTACAACCGTAATAAGAGAAGCATTTGCATCAACCTCAAATCAGACCTTGGGCGCGAACTATTCCTTAAACTGGCGAAAACTGCTGATGTTGTTTATTCCAATTTCCGACCGGGCGTGATGCAGCGACTGGGGCTATCGCACAACTCGCTTACGGCTATTCATCCTGGCATCATCAGCGTGTCGATCAGCGCTTTCGGTGCGGATGGTCCGCTGGCGAAGAACCCTGGTTACGATCTAATTGTGCAAGCTTTGGGCGGCAGCATGAGTCTAACCGGACATGCGCAGACCGGACCTGCGCACATCCCGTTTCACCTGGGTGACATCGCCGGCGGACTATATGGGGCAATCTCAATTCTGGCCGCCGTGGTCGAGCGGAATCGTACCGGGAGGGGGCGCGAGCTTGACATCAGTCTTCTAGACGCACAGATTGCGCTCCTTGGGGACGAAGTGACCAATTGCGCCGCCAGTGGTAGGGTTCCAGAGCAGCATGGCGCCGGTCATCCACAACTGGTTCCCTACCGCGCCTTCATGACCAAGAATGCGCCGCTTGTGATCGCTGCAGTCGGGGTAGAAAAATTTTGGATTGGCCTTACCAAAGCGCTCGAGCATTCAGATCTAGCCGACGATCCGCGGTTCAGAAGCAACGCGCTGAGAGTTACAAATCGTGCCGATCTGGAAAGCGTGTTGGAGGCTATCCTGCGCGAGCATACCCGTGAGCATTGGTTGGACCGGCTGAACGCGTTTGATGTCCCTGCGGCACCGGTCTTAAATGTGCTTGAAGCGATAGCGCATCCTCAGGTTGCCCACAGTGACGCAATTGCCATGACAAGGCTTGCTGGCGGAACATCGGTGGCGTATGCACGTACGCCAATTCGTATAACAGGAGAGCCGGCGCACGCGGTCATTGCGGCTCCAAGGCGCGGAGCTCATACCCGCGATGTACTCATTGAAAGAGTTGGATTGGCGACGCAAGACGTCGACAAACTTATCGAAGCCGGTGTAATCCGGTAACACACGTTATCGAACCAAGGAGAGTAAATGATGCGAATCGTATTAAAGAAGATCGGCAGATCGTTGCTGATGACCGTTGGCATAACTTTGGGCGTTTACTCTGGAGTGGCCTCAGCCCAAGGCAAAGTGCTCAAGGTCGCCCTCGGCAGCATGGTTGCGTCAATGGACCCAAACGCGAAGACCAGCGGGCCGCCAGCCACTATCGTTTTCTACCCGGTGTTTGATACGTTGACTTTCTCCAACGAGAAGGGCGAAGTCGTCCCCAGCGTGGCAACCTCATGGAAGAACACGTCACCCACCAGTTGGGAGTTCCAGTTGCGCGGAGATGTGCGCTTTTCCAATGGCGAAGTCCTCGACGCTCAGGCAGTCAAATTTACTCTCGACCGAGTTCTTAACCCAGAGAACAAGCAGGTAGTGCGAGCTCGCATCGCAACCATTAAGGCAGTCACAGTCATTGGGGCCAGCACCGTGAGGATTGACACGCAGAGCCCCGATCCGATTCTGCCCAAGCGCTTGTCTAGCATTTTCCTGCTGCCTCCCACTTACTTGCGCAGCACCGGCGAGGACGGTTTCGCGCAAAAACCAATAGGTAGCGGACCGTTCAAAGTAGCGGCTTTTACGCCTTCAAGCCAGGTCCGACTCGAAGCTGTGACTACTTCCTGGCGTGGCCGTCCAAATCTCGATGGTGTTGAGATTCGGGCTATTCCTGAAGCTTCGACCCGGGTTGCAAGCCTGCGTGCCGGCGAGGCGCACATTGTGGAGAGCATTCCGCCTGATCTAGCTCAGCGCTTGTCGCGCGAACGTGGCCTACAGGTGGTCGCCGAAACGTTAGGCCAGGTTAACCTGATTTTGCTCAACACCGCTGAACCGGCGCTTTCGAAAAAGGAAGTACGTCAGGCGCTTAATCTCGCTGTGGACAAGACAGCTATCGTTGAGGGCATCATGAAGGGATACGCCGTGCCTACCGGCCAACTGGTGGCTCCCAACGGAACCGGGCATAGCAGCGATATCCAGCCCTATCCCTACGACCCCGTCAAAGCGAAAGCCATGCTCGATGCCGCGGGTGTGAAGGACCTTACGCTTACCCTTCACACCACGCAGGGGTTACAACTCAACGATCGCGAAATGACTGAAGCAGTTGCTGGATACCTCAATGCGGTAGGCGTCAAAACCCAGATCCAGGTGCTGGAGACTGCAGCGTTCGTCCAGAACTACCACGGCGGAGGTATGAATCCGGCGTTCTTCATCGGCTGGTGGTATTTTCCTGCGATGGATGGCGATTTCGTTTACGTCTGGAACCAGTCGGGGATGAAGCAGTCGCGTTTCCAGAACGCTAAGTTTGACGATCTCTACACCGCTTCCACGAAGGAGATGAACCCCGCTAAACGCTTGGAGATCATGCAATCAATGGCCCGCATGTTCCATGAGGAGGCACCTGGCATCATGCTGCTACATCCGCGCCAGACTTACGGAGTGCGGCAGGAGGTGCAGGGCTTCGTGCCAAGGCCAGACCGCGTCATCGTGTTCGACCGTATCCGGTTTCAATAGGTCGCGATGGTGGCGATCACTGTGGTTCCGGCAGGCGCATCTAGGATAGTGGAGCGACGATGACGCGCCTTATATTGCGCCGTTTGCTGGAATTGGTGATCACTTTGGTGGGCATATGGACCGTGCTGTTCTTCGTTATTCGCCTCTCCGGCGATCCCATTGCATTATTGATGGGCCCGGGAGCTAGCAGCGGGCAGATCGAGGCGATGCGCACCGACCTCGGTCTTGACCAGTCACTAGCCGCTCAATATCTGCTCGAACTTAAGCGCATGGCCGCACTCGACTTCGGACGATCAATCCGTGGTGGGCAGTTGGCGCTTGACTTGGCATGGTCTCGCCTGGCGGTCTCATTGCAATTGACTATTTGCGCGATGCTGGTGGCCTTGCTGCTGGCGCTTCCCGTCGGCATCATCGCTGCAGCCTGGCGGGAACGGCGCGTAGCACAGCTGCTGCTTGCAATCACGTTCTTGGGTCAGGCATTACCGATCTTCTGGACCGGACCAATGCTCATTTTATTGCTCTCAGTTGCCTGGCAGTTGTTGCCTGTGGCTGGATGGCAGACCCCTTCGCACGCCGTTCTGCCGGTGGCAACCCTGGCATCCGTGCTGCTAGCAAAGCTTGCGCGAATGGTGCGAGCTGAGATGCTCGACGTGCTCGAACAAGATTACATTCGCACCGCGCGTAGTAAAGGTCTGCTTCGTGGAACGATCATACTGGTGCACGGGGCGCGCAACGCAATGATCCCCGTGGTCACGGTCATCGGTGCTGAATTTGGTCAACTTGTCGGCGCGGCGGTGCTGACAGAAAGCATTTTTGCGATACCCGGCATCGGGGATATGCTACTCAACGCAGCATTGGCGCGTGATTATCCGGTGGTGCAGGCCGGGGTGTTCGTCATTACGCTGGTAGTGGTCGGTGTCAACGCCGCTGTGGACGTCGCCTATTCTTTTATTGATCCCCGAGTGCGACATGCCGCCGACCGTTAGCTTGGCACCTAACTCGTCGGCGAGTGGCCGTAGCATCCCGGTCCGTTTATGGCCGGTGGGGCTGTTGGTCCTGTTTATGAGTTTGGCTTTGTTGGCCCCGTTAATCGCTCTGGACCCGCTGGCGCAGAGCCTACGCGATCGCCTACTGCCGCCAGCATGGATTGAGGAAGGCAGCATGAAACACTTGTTTGGCACCGATCAGCTCGGTCGTGACCTGCTTGGTCGGCTTCTTATAGGCTTGCGTGTGTCGCTCGTCATCGGGCTGGTGGCGGCAACCAGTTCGGCATTGCTCGGTGTCACTCTGGGGATGCTGGCTGGCTATTTTCGCGGTGCTACTGAAAGTGTCATCATGCGTCTAGCCGATATCCAGCTGGCGTTTCCGCTGCTGGTGCTAGCAATTGCGATCCTCGCGTTGGTCGGTGGTAGCCTGGTTCCACTAGTGCTCGTGCTAAGTCTGTTTGGCTGGGCCGTTTACGCGAGGGTGGTACGTGCGGCGGTTTTGGTGCAGCGCCAGATGGACTACGTCAGCGCGGCGCGTACAGCGGGAGCCAGTCACATAAGTATCATGTTTCGACATCTGCTGCCTAATGTCATTGCGACTGTATTGGTGTTGTGGACTTTTTCTGTGGCCCAGATGGTGGTGCTCGAAGGCGCGCTCAGCTTCCTTGGGCTGGGCGTGCGCCCTCCGGCACCCTCGATCGGCGGAATTATGAGCGACGGGCGCCAATTACTCGAACTGGCGTGGTGGTTGACCGTTGTACCGGGGACTGCACTGGTCGCACTAGTAGTCGCATTCAATGCTTTGGGCGATGACCTGCGCGACTGGCTCGACCCTCGTACTGCCGACTTACGATGACGAGTTAGTCGCACCTCGACCTAACAACATGAAAGGACAAAAACATGGCGATCTTCCCCGTATTGGAAGCTATGCGCGCCGCGCACGGACTTGCAAGTGTCAACGTTAGAAAAGGCGAGTCTGTGCTCGTATTGTCAAGCGCGGATCAAGATGAAACCATTCTCGGGGCCCTGGTTGCGACCTGTGAAGAAGCGGGCGCAACCAGCGTAACTACCGTGATCCTGGGCGTGCCAGCAGCGCGGGCAACTTATGCGCATCCGCCGGCCGCTCTTGCGGCAGCCCGCGCCGCGGACCTTACTATTGTTGCCACCAGCATGGCGTTTCCACGCGCCTACGACGATATGACCGAGGCGATTCTCGGAGCTGGGCGGCGGCTTGTACTTATCAACAACGCACCGATGCCCGATTTCTGCCGCGGAGCTTCGCTTGCCGATTCGCACGCATTACTCGAAACCACGCGCCGCGCGGCGGCCGCGGTTTCAGCCGCACGCAGCATCCACGTGCGCTCACGTGGTGGCACCGACCTTCGGGTCGGTGTCTGCCGTCCGTGCATGGTGCTAACTGGCTATGCCGATGACGAATGCCGCTTCGGGTCCTACCCAAGCGGAGAAGCTATGCTTTCGCCCGAAGAAGGCACGGCTGAGGGCGTATTCGTCGCTGACCAGTTCGGCCAAGTTGTCTACCTCACCAGCTCCGGCCCCCAGCTTGGACTGCTAGCGGATCCGATTAGTCTGCATTTCAGTAAGGGACGGCTGATCAAACTAGAAGGTGGCGTCGCCAAGGCGCAGCTTGAGGCCATCATCGCCGCGGCGGACGACCAGGTTCATTTCCTTGGCGAACTCGGCATTGGCACTAATCCGTGCGCACGGCCAATCGCACATGTCGAAAACAAGTTTCGTATCGGTACCGCACATATCGCGTTGGGTGATAACCACCTTATAGGCTGGGGTGGTGCGTCTCGTTATGGTGGGAAAATTATTAGTGGGCGCCACATAGATCTGGTGACTGCGGATGTAGAGATCGATGCAGACGGCGTGCCGCTGATCCGCAACGGCGATGTGGTCGCATAGTACCAATGCCTGACTGCACCGTACGTTTGATGTCCGACATTACTTTCACTGATCCGAGCGACGCTGCGGCAGTTCAGCCGGTTCTTCGCATTGAAGGCTTGACCACTGAGTACACAAATTCTGCTCGCAGTTTACGCGCACTGGACGATATCTCGCTTCAAATTGCGGCCGGCGAGACTTTAGCCGTAGTCGGGGAATCAGGATCAGGCAAAACTGCTCTTGGGCTTTCGATCATGAGGCTTCTACCGCACCCGGACGCCAACATTGCTGCTGGGCGCATGCTGTTCGACCAGCAAGACCTCGTCACATTGGATGAAAAGGCGCTGCGCGCGCTGCGAGGCAATCGCATCTCGATGATCTTCCAAGAACCGATGACCGCGCTGAACCCGGTGCTGACGGTTGAGCGCCAAATCAGCGAGGTGATGCGCGTACACCGCGGCAGCAGCAAGGCGCAGGCTCGCACCCTGGCGCTGAAAATGCTTCGACTAGTACGCATCCCCGATGCGGAGCGAACTCTGCAAAGTTACCCTCACCAACTCTCCGGAGGCATGCGTCAGCGCGTGATGATAGCAACCGCGCTTGCTTGTCAGCCAGCCTTATTGATCGCGGACGAGCCGACCACTGCACTTGATGTCACGATCCAGGCCGAAATCCTCGAATTGATTAAGGAGTTGCAGCAAGAAATGGGCAGTGCGGTTCTGTTTATTTCGCACGATTTAGGCGTGGTCTCTCGGATTGCCGATCGAGTCATGGTGCTGTACGGTGGCCGCAAGGTTGAGGAAGCGGCTGCATCGGCATTATTCGCTGGGCCGCTGCACCCCTACACGCGCGCGCTGCTTGCGGCGCTGCCCGATCCGGGCGCCCATATCGTCATGGGGGCACGCCGCTTGCCTGAATTGCCAGGGTCCGCGTTTGATGCCCATTCAGTTGTAAATGGTTGTAATTTTGCACCCCGCTGTTCCTTGGCTACATTACGTTGCCGCCAGGAATCGCCACCATTGATTGAAGCCTCGAGCGGACACCGGGTGGCGTGCTGGAATTGGGAGCAAGTGGCGTCACAGGTGGTTGCTCGTCCGCCTGCATCGGCTGCGATCCACATTCAAGAAGTCCAACCAGTGCTTAAAGTGCACGAACTTGGGGTCGAGTATCGCAGCACGCACTTGTGGCGTAGCCCGATTGTGATTAGTGCCGTTCAGGACGTGTCGTTCAATATTGCACCAGGCGAAGCACTCGCCCTTGTAGGGGAAAGCGGTTGTGGAAAGTCGAGCGTAGCGCGAGCCGTGCTTGGGCTCGTGACTCCCAGCCACGGCAGTGTTGCAGTGCGCGGGGCGGATGGCGAGGAGATTCTCAGAAGCGGCACTGGCGCCCGGCGCCACATTCAAATCGTGTTCCAGGATCCTTTTTCATCGCTCAACCCTCGTATGCGAATAGGCGACGCTCTCGCCGAGCCTATCATTAACTATGGCCTCGCGCCGCCGAACGGTCGCGCGCATCGTGTTTGCGAGTTGTTGGAGCAGGTTGGGCTGCAATCGCTTGATGGCCGCAAGTACCCTCACGAATTTTCTGGCGGACAACGTCAGCGAATCGCTCTTGCTCGAGCGTTGGCCGCAGAGCCACGACTGATCGTGTGTGATGAGCCGACCTCAGCGCTCGACGTGTCGATCCAGGCGCAAATCCTTAATCTGCTTGCTGAAACCCAAGAGAGGCAGGGTTTGGCCTACCTATTTATCTCGCATGATCTGGCGCTGGTGCGCCACTTCACACACCGAGTCGCTGTCATGTACCTGGGGCGTATTGTCGAACTCGCTCCTGTTGAGGAGATCTTCGAGCGCCCGCTCCATCCCTATACTGCGGCTCTGCTTGCGGCCGCGCCCCGTTTAGGTTCACGAACACTTTCAGGGGAACGCCCACGCCTCCAAGGTGAGCCGCCGAGCCCGTCGCACCCTCCGCCCGGCTGTGCATTTCACACGCGTTGTCCACGGGCTGTGGCCGAGTGTCAAGTCACCAGGCCTGTTTTACGCCTCATGGGCATTACTCGAATGGTTGCCTGTCACTTAGCGGCGACTCCAGAGACCTGAACGACGGCCTTTCGGCACCAACTTAGGTATTGCGAAGGTTTTTATATCCGTCGTTAGCGGTCGTTCATCAACGACCGATCCGCTTCCAAAGCATTAATAGATTTTCACCAGCCAGTATTGAGCGTTTAATTCAAGTTGACTAGAAATTTCGCTTTTGTTAAATCCGTATGATGCATTTGTGCTTTTTAAATGGGCTCGGCCACTGCCGACTCCATGCGAACGCGGCAAACCATTTGAGCTATGCCTGTCGATAGTTGGATGTACCGGGCCAGCGCATATAGGGAAATGGCCTCGCTGGAATGAAATTAAGAGACACGCAACTGCGCACGGAGTCACGAATTGGATTGCACTAGATGATGCCTTTCTGGAGTTCCCGCCGGAATGCAAAGAACTCATCCTCTGCGATGGGAGGACCGGTCTACAAGACCATCAAATAGAGCAACTGGTCGATTGGATAAAAGGCTGAACATACTTCAACAAAACTGGGTTGACCTATACCCAGATGGGTCCGACACCGGTAGGAATGAATAGCTCTGTTTGTATTAGTGCAGGCAATAGACGATCACTTACGCTCTTAAATAAATGCGTAGAATCAGACCAACATCAAGAAAAGGGTCAACGCCCTTGCAAACCTGCCTACTCGGGCAAGGTGGACAAAGGATGAGGTCTTCGGACAACCAAGCGAGTCAAAGCCCGCTTGCCGGGCTTTTTGCATGGCCGATCACGGTTTTCACGGTTTGGTCAACCTACTGACCGGGGGGATTTGTTCCAGATTGCGGCCCCCGCCATCAAGGCAATGCCGCTAAACAGGAGATTCGTATGCGTAAGCTTAACTGCCGTCCCGGTGATCTGGCGATCGTTGTAGAGGCCTTCAACCCGGTCAACATTGGCAATATCGTCAACGTGCTGTCCAAGCATAGAGACCAGATGGCCTTGGTCTGTCCTGATGATGATGTGATCTGGCTTGTCCAAGCCACACACCCAATGACCTATGAAAAGCGGGGCAAGATCACCCGCAGGAGAAAGGGTGCTGCCCCAGACTCACAACTCAGACCCATACGGGGCTACCCCTTGGGCAAAGACATTGCCGTTGGGGTCATCGAAGCCCACGCAAAACAGGAAGGCAATCTGCGTGAGTTTGTGGTGGATGAGTATGGAACCATTTCAGACCCGGTGTCATTTGAGCCAACCAACGCAGAGGTCTTTGACCTTGATGATTACCAATCAATCGACACTCTGATTGAGACCGTTGAGCTTTGCCCACCCCTGTTGAACCATTTCCACCAATTGACCTGGGAAAAGAAAAATGAACTGGCTGAGTCAGGTAGCGCCACTTTGCTGCAAGCATTGAGTGATGAAGATTTTGGCTGGCGCAACTGGATCACCGCAGAAGGTGAAGCTGGCCTAGGTTGGTTTATCGGGCAAGTAGAGGCATGGCTGGATGAACCAGCCAGCGATGATGAGCAAACGGCCCAGCAATTCTCAGGTGTGGCCTTGGCGAAGCGATACTTTGAATGCTTGGGCAATAAAACCATGGATGCCCTTGGCGTTCAGATCATCGAAGGCGAACACCCCGGCAGCACCTACTACGCAGCAGAATTGCGCCAGGACATTGACTATGCCAACGAAGTGGCCCGAGACCGTGGACT
>Ga0214923_10003866_pt1 | contig 18525 bp, 13 predicted proteins | sample LL1510_MetaG_FD_177993 | JGI IMG/M metagenome (GOLD analysis project Ga0214923, IMG submission 177993) | Freshwater microbial communities from Lake Lanier, Atlanta, Georgia, United States - LL-1510 | ecosystem: Environmental > Aquatic > Freshwater > Lake | place: USA: Georgia | collected... | reverse complement strand
CAGTACATGTAGGAAAAAAATGACCAGATTAATAAAAAAATATAAAAATCGTCGTTTATATGATACTGAGCTCAGCCAATACGTCACGGTGGATGACGTCCGTCATTATGTGATGGATGGCATTGACTTTAAAGTGATTGATTCAGCCACGAACGACGATCTGACGAACACGACTCTGCTGCAAATCATTGTCGAGATGGAGGCCGGCCCCACGCAATTTTTATCTAAAGACCTATTAAGACAGATAATAAGCCTGGCTAATCACCCCATGCATCAAACTTATCGGGCAATGATGGAGCATATGCTTGCTTCTATAGAAACGCAAATAGGATCAATGCCTGATTTTGAAAAAGCCAATGCACGTTGGAATGACCAAATGCAGCAAATACTGAAGCAATGGCAGGGTTTTTTTCGTTGAGAGATATATCCCTCAGATTTTGGCTTTATTGCGATCAAAAACTTGATAATATGCCAATTTTTTACTACAATTCTATTGTGCAATGCAACATAATTGGCGGGAGAGCACCATGATAAACAATACAGACTTTAAACAATTTAATGATACGGCTCATAAAATGCAAGAGCTTTCCAAGGCTATGTTAGAGTTGGGTCTTCGATCCATGCAGCGTTTTAACTATCTTAAGCCAGAAGACTTCACGTCGGTCAAAAAACCAGAAGACTTCCTAGAAAATCAAATGAATTTGGCCCTGAATAATAGCTATAACTTATTGGATTATATGGGAAAATCATTTGAACTTTATGAAAAGACCATGCGTTCTTGTTTTCAAGAAACGAGTACTAAAACAGATAGAAAAAAAGGGTAGCTCTTCAGATTGTGGATAAGTTTGCTATTTATTCAATCAAACTGAACCCACAGCATGAACGTCGTGAAGGATCTCCTGAATTGGGCTCAGATCTGGTCAATTGGAGATCCTTCACCTACGTTCAAAATGATGTCCCTGGGGAGTAACGAAAAAGGCAGGATTTAATATTCCGTTAATGCAACTTCTATAAAATGGTGACCCTATTTCACACGGGGCTAGTAGCCGTTTTATTGGAGAAAAAATGCCGGATACCGCTTTAATCGACTTACTTGATAGTCAATGCCGACTCTACAAAAAACCAACCAAGACTAATTTATTAAGCTGCTTGAGAAAGTCGGATTTTAATGGGTTGTTTTCAAGGGTTTGTGAGCAAGCTGAAACAGGTTCAGAGGAGCATATCGGTTTTATTCGAATTTTAATACAACATAAATCTCTTCTAAACATTGATTTGTCACACAGCCCGCCTGGGCGTCTTTCACCGATTGAGTATGCTTATCAAAATAAAAATCTCTCGCTCGTTTTATTATTGAAGAGTTCTGGCCTGCCTGATAGTTCGTTGAAAGATCTAAAAGCACAACCAATTGGTTTAGAGTTTGCCGAAGAGATAGGTTTAAAAAAATTAACCTTGGCTAACATATATAAACCAGATTATTGGGAAAATGGACTAGAAGTCGCGTTTTCAGCTTTGCCATTAAGAGTGCTTGGTCATGATGATGAAACAGCAATGTTTGATCTAGCTAGACTACAATGGATTATTGATGCATTGGATTTTCTTTTAAGGTTTCAACCGGTCACCGCAAGATTTAAGGAAGGGGTCGTTTGTCATTTTGACCACTGCTATGAAGAGCATATAAAAACTGATTATGAAACAATCGCCCGGGGATTATTGGCTAATATTGCTACCACGGTTCAAAATTTATCCTATGGTCTTCGCCAGGCTCACAGTAAATTTAACCCTGCTGGGTTTAGTTGGTTTTCATTTGAGCATTTAGGCGCCATCATGAGGGAACCGTCTTCCAGCTCATGGGTAGGGGTGTATTTTCAAATGGATGGTTTACGTGACGTGGCTACTTTACAATCGAAGGCGTTTGCTGTTAGTTGTTTCATGCTCGAGTTTAGTCATCGTCAACTGATTATTAACGAGGCGATGGATAGTGTGGTTGCCGATTTAGGACCCATGAAATTATTTTTTCAATCCCTTGTTCAGTATGTGCAGCAACCAACACAAACTAGTGTTGAACCTTATCGATTTGGTGATTCCCTTCGTCTGTTGACCCGCTACATCCAAGACAGGGATATTTTGATTAAATTGCTTCGTGCAACTTGTCAAAAAGTACACGTTAGAGTCCCGGCATCAACATTTCTTTTTCGACCGATTCAAGACCTTACAGACGAAGCAATGGAGTTTCCCATAGTCGAGAGGAAGCAAGATTTTTCAACAGATATAGATTTTTATGCGGGCTTGCAGTCTTTAAAAAGACTAGGTGAATATTTGACGGCTAAGAATACGTCAGATGCATTACGTGAACTGGCTCCATTTATCGATTGGGGTGCTTTCGTGGCGATACGCGATTGCATTGCACACCCTGAAATGCAGGATAACTTGGCTAAGTTAGATCGGTGCACATCAGATCGGTGGCAATTTCAAAGAGACTATAGCGATGGAATGAATGAGTTTTTTTCAATATTATCAGAACTTATTTATTTGCGGGGAGAAAAAATGGGAACTTATGCTTGTTCTCCAGCAGGTTTTTGGCAAAATATCCGAAATCGTCAAGTAGTTGCTGCTCCAGCTTCTCCCGGAGATTTACAAACACATAGCCCTCAACAGAAGGGTGTTGATCGTCGCATTAGTGAAGCGGAGGAAGAGGAATATATTCAACAACTGTGTAAAACCATGAAGACAGGTGGTGCTGAGGACGCTACTATCGAGGCATTAGTTAATACATTTAGAGCATTTTGTAAAGGAGAGATATCTCTTGAGGCTAAAAAAGATCAAGGGGCGTTTTTAAAACCCATTCCTAAGGGCACTCTAAGAACCAATATTCTAAGCTTATTACGTCCTGATGGGCAAACATTAGAGCAAAGACAGTTGACTAGGGAAGCAATCAGTGCTGAGAAATTGCAACGTGATTCAGAAAAAAGCAAACGATTTAAAGGGCTTGATTTTTTTCGAAGATTGGCACGAGAATTATCAAACACCCCCAATCGTGCCCATTTTCTTTCTCGGACTCAATCTGTAAATATAGTGATGACCTCTATTGAAAAAATGAAACATTATCTGGAGTTCGAAGGGTATCTGAAAGGGGATATGCCAGATCGAACACTTGCAGAATGGGATGCCTTTCATGAAGCACAGGGCAGGGATGGGCTTGCTGCAAGATTGGTAGCAAACCGGAATTTAAGTGAGGCCATTCAATATTTGGCAGGTACGCTATTGCAACACATGGATGCTATTCGTAGCTACCCAGAAGCAGCGAATCTTCCGTATCTTCGAGACAATTATGAGGCATTAAGGATTGGCAGGAATTATCTAGAGCATGGTGACCCTACCATTGATGCTATTACTCAGGATAATCCAATCGATTTATGCTGGTCAGAAAAAAAACCTCAAAAAATAGCGGCGATTGTTATGGAAGTGATTAATGAACTAGAGCCTAATGTCAAGGTGATTCAAAGCCGAATGTCTCCACCTAAAAGAAGTAGAGCATTTCATTTAAACGCATTGTTTACGGATGTCGCAGATCTCCCTTCTCTGGATGCTGCTGCTGCTGCCTCTGCCTTCTCGTTGCCTTAAAACAGTTCATTTATTTGATGCTGAAATTCCTTGCTGGTAACAAGCACGTAAGTTCCAGGGGCATCCATCAGCGGCTTTATAGGCAAGTTTTTAAAACAGGGGGCATCTATTTGTTTCCCGGATTGTTTGGTGAGCCAGTCAAACCATTCTGGCCACCAAGAGCCAGTATGGAATGTTGCGGATTTTAGCCAAGCATTTGCGGTTTTTTTGGGGTCTACTTGTCGATAAAAACCATATTTCTCAGTTCCTGGTGGAATGATTATTCCAGCAATATGCCCTGAGCCACCAAGAAGATAGCGTTTTTTTCCTTTGACTAATTGATATCCCAAGTAGGTGGTTTTCCATGGAGCAATATGGTCTTTGATGGTGGAAACGAAAAAGGTCGGTGTATCAATCTGAGAGAGATCTAAGGGCGTTCCATTCAATTGAATTTTATTTGGTTTTACTAAATCATTTTGTAAATACATCCAGCGTAAATATTCCGAATGCATTTTTGCAGGCATATTGGTGGTGTCTGAATTCCAATATAAAATATCAAAAGGCACCGGCGGTTTTCCACGCAAATAGTTGCGAATGAAAAAAGACCAAATTAAATCGCTTGCCCGCAGAGAATTAAAAGCACTGGCCATAAAGTGGCCCTCAAGGAAACCTTGGCGCTTCATCTTCTCTTCCAATCTGGTCACTTGTTCTTCATCAATAAAGACTGCAATATCTCCAGGGTCGCTAAAATCAATCATTGAGGCTAGCAGAGTCGCTGAGCGTATGGGGTTTTGTTTTTTTGCTTTGTAATAAGCCAGTAGCATGGACAATAATGTCCCACCGATGCAAAATCCCAAGGCATTGACTTTTTTTATACCCAATTGTTTTTTTATAACCCCAATGGCCGCTATTGGACCCTCATTGAGATAGTCGTAGAGTCCTTTTTCAGCAAAGGTTTTGTCAGGGTTTACCCAAGAAATAATGAATACGGTAATGCCTTGGCTTACCAACCAGCGAACCAACGAATCATTGGGACTTAAATCAAGAATATAATATTTGTTTATCCATGGAGGAATGATGAGTAATGGTAGCGATCGCACTTTGGGGGTGTCTGGTGTGTATTGGATTAGCTCCATCAAGTCATTTCTATAAATGACTTTTCCGGGCGTGACCGCGATATTTACACCGACTTTAAAGGCATGCATGTCAGTCATTTTGATGAGCAATGTCGATGACTCACTCTCAATATCTGCTAGCAGATTTTGCAATCCTAACAACAGATTTTTACCATGGCTCTTAATGGTTTCAGCAATTAATTGTGGATTGGTATGAAAATAGTTATCTGGTGATAGTGCGTCTAAATATTGGCGGGTAAAAAACCGAACGCGTTGTGCTAATTTCTCATCGTGGTAATCTAGTTGATTAAGCAACAAATTGATATGTTCACTTGCAAGGAGATACTGTTGGCTCAATAAGTTAAAAAAGGGATTGTCTAACCATTCTTCACTGCGAAACCGTTTATCCGAACTTGGTTTTGGCGTTCCTTTTAACCAAGAATGAAAGAGATCTTGTGATAAGCCAATGGCATCTTGCCAGTAGGCTGCTTGCATTTTTTGTAACGGTTCTGGGTTGGTGAGTAAGAGGGTCAATACGTTTTGAAAATCAGTTGTTATTCTGAGGTATTTATCAAATAACAGCGGAAAAAAGTCCGGTGGCTTGGCATTTGATAGTAAACGCAAGCCGGCTTCGGCAACTGCCCGCATAATCTCATCTAGTTCGCGTTCCTTTTCCACAAAGACTCCCTTTGACATTAGCAAGATACGCTTTATATGGGTTACAATCTTATTTTTATTCCAATTCTATAAAATATGCATCTAAAACAGTTAAAATTAGCTGGTTTTAAATCGTTTGTCGAGCCAACGATCGTCCCATTTACTGGCCAATTGGTCGGCGTTGTTGGTCCGAATGGTTGCGGAAAATCGAATATCATTGATGCGGTTCGTTGGGTGATGGGCGAGGGAAGCGCAAAGAATTTGCGTGGCGAATCCATGGTGGACGTGATATTTAATGGTTCTTCTGAACGGAAGTCCCTTGGACAGGCTTCGGTAGAGTTGGTGTTTGATAATAGCCTTTCACGTCTAGTTGGTCAGTATAATTCCTACCAAGAAATTTCTATAAAACGCGTCGTGACTCGTGATGGAGAATCTCAATTTTATCTGAATAACGGTCGCTGTCGTCGACGAGATATCTCTGATCTGTTTTTAGGAACCGGTGCTGGTACTCGTGGTTATTCCATTATTGGCCAAGATACGATCTCACGCTTCATTGAAGCACGTCCTGAGGAGTTAAGAACTTATTTAGAAGAAGCGGCTGGTGTTTCGAAATACAAAGAACGTCGGCGGGAAACGTTACAGAGAATTAGTCATACTCGTGAGAATTTAGAGCGGATAGCGGACATCCGTGATGAGTTAGATAAACAATTAACGCGCTTAGAGCGTCAAGCCAAAGCACAAGAACGCTACCAATTGCTAAAAGGCCAAGAACAAACCCTCCGCGCAGATATTTTGGCATTGAAGTGGCACGCTTTAATTCAAGAAAAAGAGCAGGTCACGGCTGACATTAGTCAACAGAAACAAAAACGTGCCCAACATGAAACAAACGCAGCGACTATGTTCAAAGATAAAGTACATCTAGAAACCCTGTTACAAAAAGCTCAAGATGATTTTCAACAGGTGCAGGAGGACTTTTATAAATTGAGCAGTGACATTGCTCGTATTGAAGAAAGTATTTTGCATCATACGCGAGAGAATGAACGGATAATCAAAGACAAACAACAAATGGAACGCGAATTGCAGGAAGCCAGTTATCAATTGCAAACAAATAAAGAAGCAGCTGATGCCGCAGAGGCACAGGTGATCGTCTTTGAGGACAAATTACAATCGTTATCCGCTTCATTAGAAGAAAATCAGAAGAGAGTGGAAGACACAGAAAAGCAGAAAAAAGAGATAGATAAAAACTGGGAAGACGTGCAGCGTTCGCTTCATCGATTCACCCTTGAATCGAATGATTTAAAAGTAAAAGCAGTGAGTCTTGAAGAGCAGCATCAACAAATCATGGTGCGTCTTGAAAAAATGAGTCACGAGCAATCGAAATTTGATCTTGACCTCTTAACAGCAGCACTTGCAGAAAGAAAAGCGGATGAGGCCCGATTGGTGAAACAATTGGAAACAGAGAAGGCTCATTATCAACATTGGGTCGATGAAGGTCAATTGCTGCGTCATGAATTGAATGACACAGAGCAAGAATTATACCAAGCTCACGATAAAATCCAATCATTGGTAAAAGAACAAGCGGCATTGGCGGCCACTCAAAAGGCATTGCTTCAAGAAGGCAATGGTTCATCCATGACGCACTGGGAGAGCCATCAGCGGTTACTTGATCTGATCCATCTGCCTTCAAAGTGGTTGCGTGCCGCAGAACTTGTGCTAGCAGAGGGTTTGCAAGCCATTGTTCTGGACTCAATGGATGATTTATGGCCTTTTTTAAGTCATTTAAAGGGGGCGAAAGCCTCATTCATCCTTAAAACGCAACAACAACGTCCTGCGAATAATAAAAGCCATTCTCGTTTATTAGATTATTGTGAGGGCGACATTCCTCTTGGATTTAAAGGGTTTGATCACGTGTTTGTCGTTGATCATTTGAACGAAGCCCAGGCTTTTTTGCCCATGTTAGCAACGCATGAGTCGGTAGTGACGGCGGATGGTTTTTGGCTTGGCCACGGTTGGTTGAAAGTCGATGACGCAGCAAAAAATTCAACCGGACTTCTATCGCGTAAAGTAGAACTTCTGGCATTAGATAAGAGTCTTCAGCTTCTGCAAGATCAAGCGCAAACACTCCAAAAAAAGCGTGACAAATTACATCAAGAAATCATGGAACATGATAAAAAAAGCCAAGAATTACAGCATGCTTTAGCGAGAACGAATGATGAGTGTCGTCGCATTGAATCAGAGGTTGCTCAGCAAGCGCGGGTGCTTGAAGAAACACGTTATAAAAAATCATCATTATCCGAGGAAATGGACGAACTATCCGCAATGCTTGAAACGCTAGCCTTGCAAAAGATTCGAGTGGATGATGAATTGCAAGCCATGCTGAAGGTTCTATCTGAAAAAAATACGGCAGAAGAAACATTAAGAACACTTAAAAATGCCCTAGAAGATGAGATGACGCATGCTTTAAAAGCCGCACAAATGGTAAAAGACGCATTTTATGAAGCAAAATTACAGCATCAAAATGAAATCGGAAAGATTCAACAACGTCGTGATACTTGCGCTCGGGAGCAAAAAACAATCGATACATTAAACCAGCGCTTAGAGGTTCTTTTGAATCAGTGCAAAGAAAAAGATAGCCCGCTCGATGAATTGAAAGCATCGTTGCATGAAAAATTAACTATTCAACATCAATGGGATGAGAGCAAAGGGGCTCTCTCACAACAGGTACTAGCCGTTCAAGAAGAGTTAGCGGTCCTTAATAACCGCTATCAACAAGAGGAGCAACAGCGCGCGCTTTTATTGGATAAAATACAACAAGAAGAATTACAAGAGCAGCGTTTAGTGATTCGGGCTGACGCCTTCGTCGATGCCTTAAAAGAGTTAGGGAATGAACCGCGCAATGTGTTGGAAAAGCTCGTCCCTGAGGATAGTGTTGATACAAAAGAGCAGCATTTGTCAACGATTTTAGATAAAATGGCAAAGCTTGGTGCTATTAATCTGATGGCTATTTCTGAATATCAGGAAGAGTCAGCACGCAGGGATCAATTGCATCATCAGTATCAAGATTTAATGGAAGCACTAACAACACTTGAAACGGCTATCGCAAAAATAGATAAAGAGACTGAAATACGTCTCAGAAATGCTTTTGAAGAAATTAATACCTCATTTAAGGCACTTTTTCCCCGTCTTTTTGGTGGGGGGCGTGCAGAGCTTCAATGGACATGTGATAATCTATTGGAGGCGGGTGTTTTAGTGATGGCAGAACCTCCGGGTAAGCGTAACAGTAGTATTCAAATGCTGTCCGGAGGAGAAAAAGCAATGACGGCAGTGGCGTTGGTATTTGCTATTTTTCAGCAAAATCCTTCCCCTTTTTGTATGCTTGATGAAGTGGATGCGCCCTTGGATGATTTGAATGTTAGGCGTTTTTGTGATTTAGTCAAAGAAATGTCACCTATCGTGCAATTTTTATTTATAACGCATAACAAGATGACAATGGAATTGGCCGATCAATTAGTTGGGGTAACGATGCGTGAGCCAGGTGTTTCACGTGTGGTTATGGTTGATGTAAAGGAAGCGCTGTCCATGGCACAGTAGGAGCTTATTATGCATAGTAACTTAAGTTTGATTCTCAATATTGTATTACTCATTGCGGTATTTATTGCGATAGGCCGCATGGTGAAAAAGCGTCGAGACTCAAATGTGGTTAATTCTCAACCATCCATCGGGTCGACGAAAGAGCCTTTCCAAGATGATATTATTTCTATACGTAAAGTGGATTCTTTCATGACGGAAGAGGAGTTGCCTTCCTTCGTCAAGGAGAAAAATGAGATTCCCGAGCAAAAAATAATTACGCCTTTGCGACAGCAAAAACCAATGTTGCATTCTGTGCCTAGTTCTTCCCCTAGAATAGAACCGTCACGTCCACAGGAGTCTGAGCCAATGGTCTCAATCATGATGTTTTTACTTGCAAAAGAAAATAGGCAATTGGCCGGGTATGAGCTATTGCAAACGGTGCTTGCCGCCGGATTACGTTTTGGGGAAGGTCAGTTATTTCATCGCCATCAATCTCCTAATGGCCAAGGTCCGGTTCTTTGTAGTTTGGCTGCAGCGACCCCATCGGGGGTTTTTGATTTGCAAAATATTGGTGCGTTTAGTGTGCATGGGTTATGTCTTTTCATGCACGCGTGTGGCAACCCGACCATCGATGCGGAGCGTTTTGCCATTATGCTGGATACTGCGAAACAATTGAGTGAGGGTTTGGATACGCATTTATTAGACGATCGAAAGCGGACCTTGTCTGACCAAAGTATAGAACGATATTATCGCCTGTTACACTTAAATGAACTAACTGAGACAGAGCCAGCATGAGACTACAAGACCTTGCAGCAATACTTGATTTGCCTTGTCCTTTGGACCTCCCTTTGTCCCGAGTTTCTATTGATAGTCGACAGGTTAAACCAGGCGATTTGTTCATTGCCATTCGAGGTGAACACCAAGATGGCCATCAATATATCGCTGATGCGGTGAAGAATGGTGCCGCCGCCGTTCTTTTGTCTGAAAAAAACTTGGCAATTGATGTGCCGCAATTGCTTGTACCAGACACGATTAAAGCGTTAGGTGCGATTGCCACAGCGCATCGACAAACGCTGACCTCTGATGTCATCGCCATCACCGGCAGTAATGGGAAAACCACGACCAAAGAAATGGTAGCGGCGATTCTTCCTAAACAATCCTATGCAACCAAAGGGAATTTCAACAATCACATTGGTGTTCCTTTGTGTGTTTTAGAGTTAGAACCCTCCCATCGATTTGCAGTGTTGGAACTTGGAGCAAGTCATCAGGGAGAAATTGCATACACAGTGGCAATTGCAAAGCCGCGTGTGTCGGTCATTACCAACATAGCTCCCGCACACATTGAAGGATTTGGTTCGATTGAAGGCGTGGCAACAGCAAAAGGTGAGATTTATCAAGGATTGCCTTCCCATGGGATTGCGGTAATCAATGACGATGATCATTACGCACACTTTTGGGATTCCTTGCTGATTGGTAAGCGCGTTGTCCGGTTTTCCATGTTAAAATCGACGGAAATTCATGCCAAAGACATCATTTTTAATAAAGAGGGATTCGGACAATTTAAATTAGTTGCACCTTCAGGCGAGCAGGTCATCTCATTGCAAGTGGCCGGATCCCATAATATAAGCAATGCGTTGGCAGCTGCAGCTTGTACCTATGCGTTGGGAATGTCATTGCCGGATATTGCAGCGGGGTTGGCTGCGTTTAGTGGGGTAAAAGGACGAATGACCTTTCTTAAAGGAAAAAATGATTCACTGGTCATTGATGATACTTACAATGCAAATTTGAAATCCTCACTGACGGCACTGGATGTATTAGCAAAACGCCAAGGACGACGTATCTTTGTGTTTGGTGATATGGCAGAGTTGGGTGTCTTTAGCGATGAGCATCATCAAGCCGTGGGAGAAACGGCAAGAAAACTAGGAATAGATTTGCTCATGACCTGTGGCGAAAAAAGTGAAAACACGTCTAAGGCCTATGGGCGTGAAGGACGGCACTATCAAAGTCAGACTGATTTGCTTCAAGATTTGGTCCGTTTTTTAGATAAAACAACGACTGTTTTAGTGAAGGGATCGCGCTCCAGTGCGATGGAAAAAATTGTGCAAGAATTGCGGGCTTAAGCCCTGTGGTTGGTCATTTTGAGGAGGAATACGCATGCTTTACTGGATCACACAATTATTACAAGGACAGTATCACGTATTTCGAGTCTTTCAATACTTGACCTTTCGTTCGATATTAGCAGCACTTACAGCGATGTTGGTTGGCCTTTTGTGTGGTCCACTGATGATAAATTGGCTTCGTCGTCTGCAAGTTGGACAAACCGTTCGCACTGATGGTCCTCAAACACATTTGTCCAAAAGCGGGACCCCTACGATGGGTGGTGTATTGATTCTTATTGCTGTGACCGTCAGTTGTTTGCTATGGGGGGATTTGCAACAGGCCAGTTTATGGTTAGCCCTCTTTGTGACTATTAGTTGTGGCATTGTGGGTTGGGTTGATGATTGGCGAAAATTAATTTTAAAAAACAGCAAGGGTTTGCCAGGTCGTTGGAAGTTTTTTTGGCAATCTCTGATAGCATTAATAGCCGTGTTTTACCTCTATATGGATGCCACGCTTCCGATACAAACACAGTTGGCGATCCCTTTTTTCAAATCCTGGTTTATCAATTTAGGCCCATTTTTTCCCTTGTTAGCCTATTTCGTCATTGTTGGCAGTAGTAATGCCGTTAATTTGACGGATGGACTGGATGGGCTTGCGATTATGCCGATTGTAATGGTTGCTGGGGCATTGGGGGTTTTTACTTACGTCTCGAGTAATGCCGTTTATGCCGCCTATTTAACAATCCCTTTTGTACCGCACACCGGCGAACTTACTATTTTTTGTTCATCGATAGTGGGAGCTGGTCTTGGGTTTCTTTGGTATAACAGTTATCCTGCCGAAGTATTTATGGGAGATGTTGGTTCCTTGGCTCTCGGTGCTGCCCTGGGTATTGTTGCTGTCATTGTGCGCCAAGAGCTCGTGTTATTAATCATGGGCGGATTATTTGTCATTGAAACCCTGTCTGTTATTTTGCAAGTTGGTTATTTTAAATATTCTGGTGGAAAGCGAATTTTTCGCATGGCGCCATTGCATCATCATTTTGAGTTAAAAGGGTGGGCTGAACCAAAAGTGATTGTGCGGTTTTGGATTATTACGGTCGTTTTTGTACTTTGTGGGTTGGCCACTTTAAAACTTCGTTAATGGTTGTATCTAACGTCACTAAGGGGTTTTTATGCGTCCGTCGCTCTATCTGATTGCAGGTTTAGGAAAAACTGGTCATTCCATTGCACGGTATCTTCGTCGAAGAAATAAACAATTTGTTGTCTTTGATACTCGCCTTGAGCCTGAAGGTTTGCTTCAATTCAAAGAGGAATTTCCAGGGGTTGAGGTGCATTTAGGTGAGATTCCTGAGGCATTGTATCCCCATTTGATTGAAATTATCAGTAGCCCAGGGGTGGCGTTAGATAATCCCTGTATCCAAAAAGCAGTGAGTCAAGGCATTTTAGTGCTGGGAGATATTGAATGCTTAGCTAGAGAGGTTCGTGTGCCAGTCATAGCCATTACGGGGACGAATGGCAAATCAACGGTGACATCGTTGGTGGGTGCCATGGCCAAGGCTTCTGGTCTTAAGGTCGCGGTGGCTGGAAATATTGGCTCTCCCGTATTAGATGCGTTAGATGACGGCAAGAAATATGATCTTTGGGTGTTAGAGTTATCTAGTTTTCAACTGGATTTAACCCATTCACTAGCCCCCTTGGCAGCAACTATCTTAAACATAACAGAAGATCACATCGATAGACACCATACGTTTGAGGCTTACGTCAAGGCGAAGCAGCGAATATATCATCATGCCAAGACCATTGTATTTAATCGGGATGATCCGTTTACAGCCCTGTCAGACAAAGCGATGGAATCCAATTTGTCTATGACCTCTTTTGGTTTAGACCTACCCAAAGAGGGTCAATGGGGATTGTTGCAAGACGGGGGGGTGGACTATTTAGCCTATGGCACAAAACGTTGGTTAGCGGTTAACGACATTCGTTTGAAAGGTCGTCATAATTATCAAAATGCATTGGCTGCCTGTGCACTGAGTCACGTGTTTGGTATTTCATCGCATCACATGGTGAATGTTCTTAAACAATTTACGGGTCTTCCACATCGTACACAATGGGTAAGAACGATTGATGGTGTTGACTGGATCAACGATTCAAAGGGGACCAACGTGGGTGCAACCATTTCAGCCATTACAGGGGTTGGGTCTTATATCCAAGGAAAAATTGTGCTGATTGCCGGAGGGCAGGGCAAGGGCGCTGACTTCAAGGAGTTACGTTCATCCATTACGAAGTATGTGCGTTCGGTTGTTTTAATCGGTGAGGATGCTGAAAAACTGGAGCGGGCATTATCCGATGTTGTTACCGTTATGCGAGCGCCTAGCTTTGATAAAGCCATCACGATGGCAAAAGGAGCGGCAAAACCCAAGGACGTGGTTTTGCTATCACCGGCTTGTGCCAGTTTTGATATGTTTAAAGACTTTAATCATCGTGGTGAGTCTTTTACTATCGCAGTAAATGCTTTATGAGCGCCCTACAACCGCGACATTATACCCTACGTGGAAAACCAACGAATGTCCCGTTGGCATTGTATGATAAATGGTTAATAGCCGCTGTTTTGGGTTTAATTATTATTGGCTTGATGATGGTTGCATCAAGCTCCGTGATGGTGTCCAGTAAAATTTACCACCAGCCGTTTCATTTTCTTATACGACAAGTGTGTTACCTCTTGGCTGGTTTTATTGCAGCGTTGGTGGTCATGCGCATGGATACGTCTTTATGGGAAAAATACAGTGCCACTTTGTTATTGATTTGTTTGGTGATGTTGGTCATGGTGTTGATTCCTAAAGTGGGTCATAGTGTCAATGGCAGTCGACGTTGGTTATCTTTAGGTCTTTTTAGTATCCAAGTGTCAGAATTGGCAAAAATGATTATGATTCTTTACGTGGCGGGTTACTTGGTACGTCAGCAAGACAGTGTGAGTCAACGCATGATGGGTTTTTTAAGACCGATGCTCGTTCTTTCTGTTGTGGCTGGGTTACTTCTTTTAGAACCTGATTTTGGCGCAACGGTTGTCATTACCGGTACGGTGATGGCGATGCTTTTTTTAACAGGGGTCAAGTTGCGCTATTACGGGGGACTGATGATCCTCGTTGCGATGAGCTTGGCCGCTCTTGCAGTCTCCTCGCCTTATCGAGTTGCTCGATTGACGGCATTTCTTAATCCCTGGGCTGATCAATTCAAAAGTGGGTATCAATTAACACAATCATTGATAGCCTTTGGTCGAGGGGGATGGTATGGCGTTGGCTTGGGTGATGGAGTGCAAAAACTGTTCTATTTGCCAGAATCACACACGGATTTTCTATTTGCTGTGCTTGCTGAAGAATTAGGTTTGATTGGAGTACTCTTTGTACTGGGTTTGTATAGTATACTAGTTGCTAGAGGATTTATGATTGGATTTCATGCCAATTTACAAGGTCGTTTGTTTGCAGCGTATACCGCCTATGGTATTACGTTTTGGATAGGCTTGCAGGCTGCCATTAACATGGGAGTCAATGCAGGCTTGCTACCAACCAAGGGGTTGACACTACCATTGATGAGTTATGGTGGTGCCAGCATGATAATTAATTGTGTCGTAATCGCATTGTTATTGCGAATCGATCATGAAAATCGTTGGCAGTCATTAGGATTGGGAGCGACGTAGATAGATAGTTAGGGGGTATGGTGGGTGATATAAATCAATTTCTTTCGCCAAGGATGGGTCGGGTAAAAAACATACATTTTGTGGGTATTGGTGGTGCAGGAATGTGTGGTATTGCTGAGGTTCTGAAGAACGAGGGTTACAATATTTCAGGTTCAGACGTCAGTGAAGGTCGTGTTGTATCCCATTTGCGTGAGATTGGGATTAAGGTTTTTATTGGTCATCAAGTAGAAAATATCAAAGATGTTGATGTGGTGGTTCGCTCGACGGCCATTAGTGACAATAATCCTGAAATCATCAAGGCGCTTGAACTTAGAATCCCTGTGATAGCACGGGCCGCGATGTTAGCCGAATTGATGCGCTTTCGTCATGGAATAGCCATTGCCGGCACCCATGGAAAAACGACCACGACCAGTCTAGTCAGCAGTTTATTAGCAGAAGGCGGTCTTTCCCCAAGTTATGTGATTGGTGGCAAGTTAAATAGTTCAGGCAGCAATGCCCAATTAGGTAAGTCGGCCTATTTTGTTGCTGAGGCAGATGAAAGTGATGCCTCTTTTCTGTTTTTAAAACCCATGATGGCCGTAGTCACCAACATCGATGCCGACCACATGGAGACCTATCAAAATGACTTTGATAAATTACGAAGCACGTTCGTTGAATTTTTGCATCATTTGCCTTTTTATGGATTGGCCGTACTTTGTGTTGACGATGAAGAAGTCAGGCGCATTTTACCATTGATTCAACGGCCTATTTTTACCTATGGTTTTAGTGAGGATGCGCATTTTCGTGCGACTAATTGGAAGCAGACAGGCATGTTGAGCGAGTTTACAGTCCTACGTCCGGCACCTTATTCGCCGTTAGCCATCCGTTTTAACTGGCCAGGACGGCATAATGTTTTAAATGCATTGGCTGCCATTGCGATTGCGACAGCTCTTGAGGTTGATGATGAATCCATTATGCGGGGTTTATTAAAATTTCAAGGAGTAGGTCGGCGCTTTCAAATGCTAGGTGAGCGTCATTTTGACGCGGGGTCTGCATTGGTCGTTGATGATTATGGGCATCATCCTCAGGAAATTCAAGCAACACTGGATGCCTTTCGTTGTGTCTGGCCAGACAAAAGACTTGTGCATGTGTTTCAGCCTCATCGCTACAGCCGGACACAATCGTTGTTTATGGAATTTGTGAAGGTGTTGAGTACGGCCGATGAGCTGCTGCTGTTGGATATTTACTCAGCAGGAGAGGACGTAATTCCTGGGGTGGATAGCGAACTATTAGTCAGGAAGATTAATAATAATTCATCAAAGGCTACCTTGGTAACCGAGCAAAACCTTGAGCAATGGTTGAATAAATTGGTGAAAGACGGTGATGTGATACTGATGCAAGGCGCTGGAAATATCGGCCAATTGGCTGTAAATTTAATGCAGGATAAATAAATATTGGAGACGGGTAGTGTCTAGCGCAATCAAAGTATTATTGCTATATGGTGGCAAGTCGGGCGAGCATGAGGTTTCGTTGATGTCAGCGGCGTCCGTGCTTAAAAATCTTGATCCACAAAAGTACCATATCATTCCAGTTGGTATGGACAAGGACGGCTGTTTGTTTCTGAATGATTATGAGGAATTACGGGATTTAAAAAACGCGCTACCAGTCAGGACATCACGCTCGCTGCCGCTAGAGAGTTTAATAAAAAATGGAAAATTAGCGGTGGACGCCGATGTGGTTTTTCCTATTGCCCACGGTCCTTTGTATGAAGATGGTTGTATACAGGGCTTGCTTGAATTAGCCAATGTGGCTTATGTCGGTTGTGGTGTTCTGGCTTCATCCATTGGTATGAATAAAGACATGCAACGGCGATTAGTATTGGGTCATGGTATAAAATCAACGCGTTATCGATTGCTTTCTTGGCATGCGAGCGCGTCTGAAACAGAGGCGTTTTGTAAACTGGTTGTGGCTGAATTTGGCTGGCCTTTGTTTGTAAAACCCTGCTCAATGGGTTCCAGTGTCGGGATTCATAAAGCGACAACCATGCAAGAATTGATACACGCCATCAGTGATGCACGCCGTTATGATGATGAAATTATGGTGGAAGAATTCATCCAAGGACGTGAGATAGAGCTTGCAGTCCTTGAAAATAATTCGCCAATGGCGAGGCCCAATGTGAGTTTGCCTGGTGAAATTTGTGTGCATCACCCCGATGGATTTTATTCCTATTCCGCCAAATATTTACAGAGCGAGCAAACGGATTTGATTGTTCCTGCCATGCTAGATGATCAATTGATGCATCGATTGCAGCAAATGGCTGCTGATATTTTTGTGCTCCTCAAATGCAGAGGTATGGCCCGCATTGATTTTTTTGTTGATGACAAAAATTCAGCCGTTTATTTGAATGAAGTTAACACCCTTCCCGGATTTACCTCTATTAGCATGTATCCTAGGATGTGGGAAGCTAGTGGTTTATCATACCCGGTGTTGCTAGATCATTTAATCAATTCGGCACTCGCGCATTATCGTTGTCGTTTGCAATTAGTGACCCATTATCAGTAACAATCGATTGACAGGATGAGGTATAGGTATGGAGACGGGACGATTACGTTATGCCAGCCTTTTAACGTTTTTAATCGCTTGTGCGCTTTTATTGACGGTGCGCTTGGTGTATTTATTCTTAGCAGATACCCATCGTTTTCCAATAGCGACGGTGAAAGTGGTTGCCAATTATGAACATATTTCGCGGCAAGTGGTGGAAAATGTGTTGTCCAATTATTTTTACGCTAGTTTTTTTTCGTTGCCAGTCGGGCGGTTGCAAAACGACTTATTAGCCTTGGATTGGACCAAAGAAGTATATATCGCGCGAATTTGGCCTGATACATTAAAAATTACGTTGATAGAAAAAATACCGGTTGCTATTTGGAATGATTCACTAATAACGGCGGAGGGGGAGCTATTTAATACAGGCAAGGAGCAAATAGAAACGAACTTGCCCCATTTGAGTGGGCCCGTGCATCAGAAAACAGACGTCTTACAAATTTATGAAAAATTGAGTAAGCTATTAGCAACCTATGGATTGCAAGTGGCGTCTTTGCAATTAAGAGAAAATTTGGCCTGGGAGCTTTCTTTAACCAATGGTGTCTTGATAAGATTAGGGAAACAAGATTTAGAGAACCGTTTATTGCGTTTTTGTAGGGCTTATCCCGTCGTTTTTTCAGATAAGCAGGACAAGTTGTCCAGTGTGGACTTACGATATTCGCATGGGATGGCGGTACAATGGAAAGGGACTTCGAAATGAAAAGGTTTGTGTTATTTCACCTCGAAACTCCCTAAAAATAATGAGAAAACAATGGCTAAAAAATCGGAAAAAAACATCATCACCGCATTAGATATTGGCACGTCCAAAGTGATCGCGTTGATAGGGGAAGTCTCTGCCAGTGGGACTCTGGAAATAATCGGGGTAGGGCGTCATCCTTCGCGGGGTCTTAAACGTGGCGTCGTGGTTGATATTGAGGCTACGGTTAGTTCCATTCAGCGTGCTGTTTCTGAAGCCGAATTAATGGCTGGATGTGAAGTACGTTCGGTGTATACGGGCATTGCTGGCAGCCATATTAGAAGCTTTAATTCCCATGGTATTGTAGCCATCCGTGATCAAGAGGTGACTGCCGCCGATGTGGAGCGCGTCATTGAAGCGGCAAAGGCCGTCGCTATCCCTGCTGATCAGAAAATTTTACATATTCTACCGCAGGAATATATTATTGATAGCCAAGGCAGTATTCGCGAACCGATTGGTATGGCTGGCGTGCGT
>Ga0214923_10003865_pt1 | contig 18536 bp, 14 predicted proteins | sample LL1510_MetaG_FD_177993 | JGI IMG/M metagenome (GOLD analysis project Ga0214923, IMG submission 177993) | Freshwater microbial communities from Lake Lanier, Atlanta, Georgia, United States - LL-1510 | ecosystem: Environmental > Aquatic > Freshwater > Lake | place: USA: Georgia | collected... | reverse complement strand
AACCGCTGCGCGGTACTTATCGCGATCCCCCACCACTGATGAACGGACATTGGGATCAAAGACAACAGGGGCAAACTCTGCCGTTTTTACCGCCCATTCATACAAAACAGTTGATGCTGGCTCAACGATCGTTACCAGCGTGCCGATATGCAAAACAGATGGCTTTAAACGTTCTGCATCTGGCAGCCAAGAATGAGCAAAATCAAAGGTCGCGGTGCCATCAATTAAAAACTCATAGGAAGCAGAACCGGCAGAATTCAAAGTTACAGTCGCAGTACATGTTGGCTTTTCGCTAGCCAATGACAATGACAGTCCAACCCCATCTCGATCTAACTCTTTGCGTGCGGTAACTCCATAAGCATCAGATGAAATTCCATCGATGAAATCAACCTCGTATCCCAAGCGCGCTAATGCTTTGGCTGTATTTGCAGGTCCGCCACCAACAACAGGACCAGTTGGCAAAATATCTATCAGAACCTCACCGCACACCCAGATACTCAAATTAACTCACCTTTTCGCGCCAAGAACTCTGTTAACACTTCAACACCCAACAAATGATCCTGAACCTGTGGCAAACCACTAATTAACAAAATACCAACGCAACCCATACCCTTAACATTTAACGGTAATCCGCCACCATGAATTGCGTGCGTCTCTTCAGGCAAACCTTTTACCGAATACCAATCGATGCCTTGTTCTTCAGCCAAAACTCTTTCATACATCGTTGAATTACCAGTTGCTAAAACAACGCGAGCTTTGCGCGCAATCCATGAATCATTGTCAGGTGTTGATCCAGGAAGTGATGCATGAAAAACAGTCCACTCTTTCAATCGAACCTCGACTGCAATTCCTAGCCCGCGTTCAAATCCAAAATCCAATGCGATCTCGCCGATTTCAATCGCCTCTTTTTGCGACAAGGATTCCAGTTCTAGAGTCCGCGCCTCTAGCGCCAACCCCTCACTTGAAAATCCACCAGTTGTAGTCGCCATGTGCGTAATTGTGCCTTAATCTGACTCCATGATCACTATCCCAGAATCCGACCTTGTAGTTCATGAACTATGCCTAGGCAGCAATATCTTCGGCGGCAATGCCACAGAGGCTGAAAGCCACCTAGTTATGGATGCATATCGCAGCCACGGTGGAAACTTCATCGACACCGCAGATATGTATAACCAGTGGGTTGAAGGCCATGTCGGCGGAGAGTCTGAAACAGTGATCGGCAATTGGATGAAATCCCGCGGCAACCGAAACGAAATGGTGATCGCAACCAAAGTTTCCAAGATGGATCGTCGACCAGGATTGTCAGCGAAGAATATTTTTGCCGCATGTGAAGAATCTCTTAATCGTTTGCAAACAGATTACATCGATTTGTATTACAGCCATGAAGATGATCCAACGGTTTCACTGGAGGAAACGTTGGGGGCTTACGCCCAATTAATCGCTGAAGGAAAGGTGCGTTACATCGCAGCCTCAAACTTCACACCAGCACGTCTTCGTGAATCAATTGCCTATAGCAACGAGAACAACATCCCGGCATATATCGCGGTTCAAGATTTATATAACTTGGTGGATCGCAAAGCGTATGAAACCGAGATGGCGGCAACTGTCGCTGACCTTGGAATTTCAAATATTCCTTTCTATGGCATCGCCCGTGGCTTTTTAACTGGAAAGTATCGTCCAGGAGTCACCGAGGTTGATTCAAAGCGCGCAGCTGGTGCTCGTGAATATGCAACAGATAAGAACTACGCAGTTTTATCTGCTATGGATGAGATCGCAAAAGCCCATAACGCACCACTGGGAGCGATCGCACTTGGCTGGCTTCGTGCTCAACCAACTGTTAGTGCACCAATTGCATCTGCTCGCACAGTTCCACAATTGGAAGAGATCATTCGGGTTATTGAACTTACAAGCGATGAAGTAGAAAAGCTAAGCGCTCTATCTGCTTAGTTTTTAGCTTGTAACCGTTGGGCCATGGTCACTGCGACTTTGAGCCACTTTGCTACCTGCGCATCGCTAAATCCATCAGCGTTCATGACATACAGTCCTGTGAAGGTATCGCCATTGAATTGGTAGAAACCCAGCAAAGTGCGGGCACGCACACCTGAATCAATGACAGCGTGAACAAATACACGATTGCCCTCGGAAACTACCCCAGCCGGGATGGTCTTTAGCGTCTTAAAATCGTAAGGAACCAGGGCGCCAGTTGCATCCTTATAACCCTTATCGGCCTGGCACTGAGCTAAAACCTTTACTAACTCTTTCTGTGCAGCACTAGCCGCAGCGGCAGATGAGTATTTAACAACCTCGGTAGATAAGAATGAGAAGGTTGAACCAACCTTTGTCGCAACAACTTGGCGACGCTCGGTGCGATCCTTTTCCGATGCAAATGTTCCATTACATAAATCAAGCGATGGATCATCAAGCTTTGTTCCGCCACCCATTGGCAGAACAGTCCATTCCTGGCTGAAATCTTCGGCGCGGAAACCAAGTTTTGCAAGCTTTACCTGCTTGTCATCGGTTAGCGATGGATCTGTAATAGCAGGTGCGCGATCTACCTCCTTCAAAGCACCAAGTGTTGTTGTCACCGAAGTTAAACCAATTAATACAAAGTTTGATCCACTTACTCGCACTACCTTCTTTGTAGCACCAACATCAACAGTTGCTCCGATACGGAGCTTTGCAACTTTGCTATCTGCAACCGTTGCAACTGTCTTATTGCCAACTGCAATAGTTGCTGCACCTGTACCAACCAAAACATCATTTTTTCCTGCAACTGTCAGCGATGCTGTGCACTTACCAACACACTTCAACGCACCGGCGCCGTAACCTGCGGCGGCAATCCATGTACCTGTTCTTGAACTCTTATCCGCGGTAACCAAGGTATTTGAAATACTGATATCGCCAACCATTCCATTGCCAACACAGTCAAAGACCTGAGCGGTTCCGGCAACTGTTGTTCCACTTGCAATCTTGAAGACCGGTGCATTTTTTACAGATGATGATTGAAGAACCAATCCATCCTCATCAACAATATTTGCTTGGCACACACCAGCGCCAACATCTGTCGCGCCCTTCCATTGCAGTGAAAGCTCACCAGCGTTAACACCTGTTAAAACAAAATCATTGGTAACCACTGGATGTCCGCGATCGATAATCGCCTTAACCGGCTTGGACCAATCGCTCTTGGTGCCAACTGCGTTAATAGTGCGAAGAGCAAAGGTGTAGCTGCCTTCAGGCAGATCACGCAGGTACAGAGTCTTCGGCGCTACAAATGGGCTCAGGTAGGTCGGCATCCAGCCATCGATATCTGAAGCCTTCAGAGTCTGCACAACTCCGTCTATCTGCCCCTCAAAGCCTGTAATCGGGATATCTGAATCCCCAGTTCCATCCTTCAGGATCACCATATTGGGAGAGTTCCACTGTTCAACCGGCACCAAAGCTGGTGTTGGCGGAGGCGTTGTATCTGACTTTTTCTTGATGGTTACAACCGCGCCGGTTTCAGATGCAACTGCGCTAAAGGAAACATTTCCTGAATATGTTGTTGCAGTTAGCGCTGTCATAGATCCACCAACAGCGCGAGAGTCCTTGTATTGATAGGTATCTAAATTCAACATCCACACATCGGTACCAAGCACTGCACCAAATTCAGCAGCTGACGCATCTTCAGGGTTAGGAGACACAACAGATGAAATTGGTGGTGGATCTAAACGATAGATAGCAAGCCCTGGCTTGTACCCAACACCATCGGTTTTGCGACGGTATTCGATCCAATACGCAGCTTTACCATCACGAACAAAGATCGCCTTTGTTCCCAATGCAAAATCACTAGGCGCTAAATTAACAGTTTCAGATTGATACACCTGTTTAATTTGTGAATCTTCCATGTACCCCATGCGCCACTGGTGATAGGTGTTCAGCGGAGATGTTGTATCAACATTTCCCATCACATCGATTGTTCCGCCGTATTCAACAGCCTTACATGTATCTGACCAGGCACCATCGTAGGCAGCGTTATCGCATCGCAAAAAGTTACTGTGTCCTAAACCGAAGGTGTGACCAAGTTCGTGCGAGATAACAAATCCACTTGCACTGTCATGCAAAATCAAAGTGCCGCTAACGCTCTTTGGTCCACCCATCTGCGCGCGGCCCGACCACACACATCCAGCCTTTGGCGCAATAACAACCAAGTACCGCTTTGAGTAATCTGAAATTCCTAAACGCTTATAGGACTCGGGACGAATTGAGTTCATAAAATCAGATGCGGCCGTACCCTGACATGCCATCTTTGAAATCAGCGCGATCGTATCCTTCAAAATCTGCCCAGATTTAAATGAGATTCCGCGATCTGTTGGTGCGCCATACATCGCGGTGAACTTCAACCAATCAGCATTAACTTCGGTATTAATAACCTTTGCGACCTCGTTGACATCACCAGCAGGTGCCGCAGCACCAGGCCAGGTAACTGCAACAACATCAACGACCCGCTCATCAACCGCGTAAGCAGGTGCAAGCCCCAAAGAAACAACTGCAAAAAGTATTGCTGTGAGTACCGAGAGGCGTTTGCGCATAGTGAGCATCCTAAATCTCCCACGCAGTATCTTCATGTCGATTAACCCCGAATAGCTGATATCCCGCCAATTCAGGCTGACCAAACCAGTTCGCCGAATCAGTTCCACCCACCATTACCGCTGTTGCCATGGCATCACACAACCAACCATCGGCCCCAACAACGGTTGCAGACTTCGCACCGATTGCGATCATTCCGGAATGAGGGTCAACAATGTGAGCCCCTCGTTCATATGTTCCCGATGTCGCAATCGCACCATCTGTAATTTCATACACCTTCACAACTTCCAATTTATTGTTGGGATTTACAACACCAATCGGCCACGGCTTCACAACACCATCGCTATCAACAAACCCACCACGCAATGACAAATCACCTGCAGCATTTACCTGGACATGGTTCGCACCGGCCGCAACCAACATATCCGCACACTTATCGGCAGCCCATCCTTTTACTAACCCTGATGGATCAAAACCACCTGCAACCGCCCAGGGATCAAATGCACCATCACTAATCCACTTTGCCTGTGCGCATAAATCCCACACCTCAATAACATCATCGGGACATTGTTCAATCGCAATCTCACCACGGCGCAACCGCGACACCCACGAATCCGATTTATATGTAGAAAAATCCCGATCAACATTGTCGCAAAATTGAATTACCGATTCCATTGCGCGATCTAATTCCGCCGCACTGACAACTGCCGATGAACAATCCACATCCACAATCGTTCCCCACACAGGAAACTGCCGACGTAAATGATTCATGCAGTAACCCTATCGGCGAGCGCGATTAAATCTTAAAGCCAGCGTCTGTAAGCGCTCCCTGCAATGATTTGTACCAGCCGTAGCTTGTATATGAAGCACCTGATGCGCCTTGAATCTTGTCGCTTTGGGCAGCCAATGTCTGTTGCTTCAAAATTGGAATTGCCATGTTTGTCCAACGATCATTACGCCCACTTGGAGCTTGAACAGCAACCGCGTCAGTAATCTTTCCATTGGAAACTGTAATTTTTACTTGAACAGTTCCGTAGTTAACAAAGACTGCAGGCCCTGTGAATGTTCCATTTTTCGCAGCTGGTGCTGCCGCCGCAGTTGTTGCTGCAGCTGTTGGAGTCGCACTGTGCGTTGCAGTTGCTGTCGCACTGGCACTGGCAGAAGCTGTTGCCTTCGTCGTTGCCTTCTTGGTTGCAACCGGCTTCGCACTTTTTGTTGCAGTAGTTGTAGTCGCAACAGCTTTTGTAGAGGTTGAAGATGAAGCAGCCGCTGTTGTTGAAGTCCCCGTAGAACCCATTGCAGCACCACCAGCGATATTGATTGACTCGCTAGATGTCAGCTGAGGTGGCGTAATCGCCAAAACAGCCCCGAGGCCCCCCACAGTGCCTCCTGCTATTAACAGCGCCCGCTTCATCTCATACCCTCACTTCGTATATGTCGTAGATCCCCTCGAAAGAATCAACACCTGTATAAAAGCCTACCGACCTGAACGATTCCTGAGAACGCCCGCAATTCCAGCGCAGAGTTCTAGGCCCATTTACTCTTTATGAAAGGCAAAAGCCTCATCATGGAAACGGTTCTTAGGCACACCAAGATCTTCGGCAGCCTTGCGAACCTGCGTCACTAAGGCTTCCGGCCCACAGATATAAATATCGCTATCTGCAATCTGTGGAACTAGCGCCTTCAATGAACGCGCATCCATTGGATGGTTCTTGCGCGGCCCCACTAAGTAATGAACCCGAATCGATCCACCACTATTAAATGCCAAGTAATCCATTTCCTTCTTCAGAACTAAATCCTCTTCGCGAGATGCCCGGAACAACACATCCATCTGCACACCACCTGAAAGCTCATCCATAAGCGCGCGAATAGGCGTAATTCCTACACCACCGCCCACCAACACCACATGCGGCTGAGTCGAACGCCCTGCAGTAAATGCACCATAAGGACCTTCAACAAATACTCGTGTGCCCGGCTTTAACATCGCAAGTGATCGAGAATGATCACCTAAATCTTTCACTGTAATTCGAAGATGCTTTTCAGTAGGAGCTGCCGACAATGAATATGGATGTGACATTAAGAAATGTCCCTTTGCTAAAAAGCGCCAACCAAAGAACTGTCCACCTTGTGCATTCAAAGTATCTAAGTGATACCCCTTCATGATGACTGAAACAACGCCTGGGCCTTCAACAATAACTTTTTCAACCTTCAAATTAACCTTCATTGAACGATAGAAAGGAACCCAGAAACGCCAGTAAATAATTGCCGCAGCCATTGCCACATACAACGCTGTCCAATAGGCACGATTTAATGGATGGCCAATAAACATCTGGCCATTTATTACCTGGTGCATAAATGAGGCAGCAACCGCGGCATAGGTCAAAATATGAACCATCCACCAGGTTTCATAACTCATCTTTGCTCGCGCCTTCTTATATGAAGTAACACCAGCTGCCACCATCAAAACAAAACCAGCGAGTGCAAACCACATCCAGTCATAAGTTGTTAAGAAGCGCCACGTTTCCTTATACAAAGGAATTGAATCTTGCCCTGCAAAACCCATGACAATTAAAAACACATGCGCACCGATCGCATACAAAGACCACGGTCCTAAGTTGCGATGCCATGTAACCAATCGGTCATGGCCCACACCGCGTTCAACCCAAGGAATACGAGCAATCAAAAACATTCCAACAACTGCAAAGTAGGTTCCAACCAACGCAGCTAAACGACTAACAGAAACAACCACTGAATAAAAAGAGTTGAAGTCGCTAAGCCGCACCGTGGTCAGCTGCAATGCCAAGGTCAGCCCCAACCCCCCACCTAGCAGCAGCGCCGCCCAGTCAGTTCCAGCGGATGAATGCTTATAGATGCGCGTTGGCTGAGTCATGTCTCAATTACACCTCAGAAACCTGAGAAGTAGGTGTACGCGACCCGTGTGATAGGTGCGAAGCCCCGATACCCTTACCCCATCATGAAGTACGCCCAACTGATCCGCTTGCTGGTTAATCGCGAGCTAACCCTTCGCTATAAGCGCAGCGTTATCGGTATCGGTTGGACCCTTTTGAACCCAATCCTTACCAGCGCGGTTCTTTGGTACGTCTTCTCATTTGTTTTCGCATCTCGCCTGCCAAGTGGCCAGCAGTTCGCTCCTTATTTGATGGCTGGCATCTTGCTCAACACTTTCTTTAATCAAGGTTTGATGCAATCTGCCGATTCCATCGCAAGCAACGGCGGAGTCTTAACAAAGATCTATGTTCCACCTCAAATCTTTGCAATCTCATCTGCCCTTGCCGGACTTACCAACTTCTTCATCGGAATGATTCCGCTGGCACTAGTCTGCTTTATCTCGGGCCAACCCCTAGCCTGGACTCTTCCACTTGTTCTCATCGTAGGAATCGCACTTGCTCTTCTTACCGCTGGCTTAGGACTTGCTCTTTCAATCATTTTTATTCGCTTCGATGACACACGAAACATCGTCAACGTCCTACTTATGATCTTGATGTACTTAACACCAATCTTTTATCCAGTAACTGTCATGAACAGCACCATGCAACGCATCATCCACTGGAACCCACTTACTAGCTACCTAGATATCTTCCGCTGGGCATTTTCCAATAACGCCACACCAACACTCTTTAGCTGGATCTACATGAGCATCTGGAGCATCTTCGCTCTGCTTCTTGGAACCTATGTCTTCAAGAAGTACTGGCCAAGAACGGTAGCGATGCTCTAATGGCTGTCATCGAACTCAAAAACGTCAACGTGACCTATCGCGTGTTAATGAACAAATCAAGTTCGCTCAAAGAACTATTCCGGGATGCGATTAAAGGCAAAGCCCGCGTAATCGATTACGTCGCGTTAAAAGACGTTTCATTTACAGTTGATAAGGGTGAAGTCGTTGCGATCCTTGGCCGCAACGGTGCAGGTAAATCAACGCTTCTTAAAGTTCTTGCAGGTGTACTTCCACCCACAAAGGGATCATCAAAGGTCGACGGAAAAATCGCACCAATGATCGAACTTGGTGCAGGATTCCACCCTGAAATGACAGGTGCAGAAAACGTTCTTTTCTACTCAGCTCTTATGGGTCGCGATGTAAAACGTGTTAAAGCCCGTACCTCAGAAATCGGCGAATGGGCTGGCGTTAGTGACCACATGGACTTCCCACTTCGCACATTCTCTTCAGGTATGGTTGCCCGCTTAGCCTTCGCAACGGCCACAGATGAGCAAACTGAAGTGCTTTTAGTTGATGAAGTTTTATCCGTGGGAGATGCTGATTTCCAAGAAAAGTCTAAAGCCCGCATGCATGAGTTAATCAATAGTGGTGCAGCAGTGGTTCTAGTCTCCCACGATATGCGCGCAGTTCGCGAACTATCTACGCGCGCTGTCTGGTTAGAAAACGGCCATGTAAAGATGATTGGCAACCCAGAAGAGGTTGTTGCCGCTTACGAAGCAAACTAACTATGCGAGTGCTGCACGTAATTGCTCGCCTTAATGTTGGTGGCACTGCACGTTACATAACCCAGCTCGCAAATGAACTACCCAAGCACGGAATTGAAACCTTTGTAGCTACAGGTTTTGTGCAAGGCGCAGAGGTTGAAGATCAATCCGCGGAATCAATCGACATTATTCGAATCCCTTCAATGGGCCGATCAATAAACCCAATCAAAGATCACCTGGCTCGTAAGCAGTTAGAGAAGATTATTGCCGAAGTAAAACCAGACATCATCCACACCCACACCTTTAAAGCAGGTTATGTAATCCGAATGAAGAAGCAACAAGTTCCTGTTATTCACACGTTCCATGGACATTTGTTAGATGATCCAGAGTTTTCTGGATTTAAATCAAAGGTAATTGTTGAAGTCGAAAGAATGCTGGCCAAGAAAGCAATCAAACTAGTAACCGTTGGCCGCAGAGTTGCAGATGAATTGCTTGCACAAAACATCGGTATTAAAGAGCAGTATGTGAATATTCCACCTGGGGTTGTTGCACTCAACATCACGCCGCGAACAGAAGCGCTAAAAAATCTGGGCCTTGCCGACAATGGCCAACCAATAGTCGGATGGATTGCCCGGGTAACCGGTGTTAAAAATCCAATGCTTGCTTTACAAGTTGCAGATGCCCTACCTGATACCCAATTTTTAATGGCAGGTGGAGGAGATTTACTTGATCAAGTTAAAGCCAAGGCACCTTCCAATGTAAGCGTTATAGGTTGGGCTAAGGCTGAAGATCTCTTTGGTGCATCAGACATCATTCTTTCCACAAGTGAAAATGAAGGCATGCCAGTTGCATTAATCGAAGCTCAAATAGCCGGCAAGCCAGTCGTTGCAACTGATGTTGGATCGGTTGCAGAAGTGCTGCTGAACCATGAAACCGGCATTGTCACCAATAAAAATGCAGGATCTATCGCACTAACTCTTGAATCTTTACTGCTGGACAAGCAAAAGCGCACAGAAATGGGCACTCTAGCCACCGCCCGCGCACAAGCCCTATTTTCAGTTGACCGCATGATCAACGCCCATGTTGAACTGTACAAATCGATTGTGAAATAAGGTTTACCCATGCGCGTATTTATCACTGGTGGAGCTGGGTTCATTGGATCCCATTTAGCCGACCACTACGTCGCAGCAGGTCACGAAGTCACAGTTCTAGATAACTTTTCTACCGGATCTAAAAACAATATCGCGCACCTTGAAGGCCATGTAACGACAGTTGAAGGTGACATCCGAAATATTGAGTTAATCGAATCGCTGACCAAGGATTCTGACCTTGTTATTCATATGGCTGCAGCGCTTGGCGTGAACACTATTCTTGAAACACCACTTGAATCAATGAGCACCAACATCACAGGCAGCGAAGTTGTTTTAAATGCGGCAGCTAAGTTCAATAAGCGAATCATCATTGCAAGCACATCGGAAATTTACGGTAAGAACCCTAAGCAACCATTATCTGAAACAGATGACAGAGTTGTTGGTGCTCCTCAAAAGATCCGTTGGACTTACAGTGATGCAAAGGCAATAGAGGAAGCTATGGCCTTTGCACTTCACCAAGAAAAGAAATTACCAGTAACCACAGTTCGCTTGTTCAACACGGTGGGGCCACGTCAAACAGGTCGCTACGGAATGGTTGTCCCACGCTTCGTGCAAGCAGCGCTCAAAAATGAACTAATCACTATTTACGGAGATGGCACACAGTCACGAGTGTTTTGCCATGTGGCAGATGCTGTTCAAGCAATTGCCACTATTGCGGCAACTGATTCAACTATCGGAAATGTCTATAACGTTGGCGGTACTGGCGAGGTAACCATTAAGCAGCTCGCAGAGCAAGTTTTGGCGGTAACCGGATCTAAATCTGAGATTACCTACACGCCTTATTCAGATGCATATCCAGCGGGCTTTGAGGACATCCAGCGCCGAGTCCCTGATATTTCAAAAATCAAATCAGCAATTAATTGGGTACCAACGAAGGATTTGAAGCAAATAATCAGCGATATCGCTGCCAATTAATTAATAACTAGTTAGATCCCGTCGGCACCAGCAATAGTGCCTGTGCAATCAAATACATAACCACAAGCATTAACAGCTGCCAGATCAAGTCCATCATGCTTAGTTACAAGTACAGCAATTTCTGCGCCATTAATTGGTGAAGTAGCCTCGCCTCGCCAGTCGCCAACTAAATCATCATGCCAAGTAACCTCTGCTCCTTGTTCGCGTAATAAATCAATAACACCAGCCGCTGGTGTCTCGCGAGTATCGGCGACATTTGATTTATATGAAACTCCTACGACAACAACCTTCTTGCCTTTAATCGATCCACCACTACCTGCAACAACTCGCTTCACAACATATGCAGGCATCGCAAGGTTTACTTCATTAGCTCGCTTGATAAAAGTCGCCGGTACTCCAACCTCATTTGCAACATGTGCCAAGTAACTTGGATCAACTGGAATGCAATGTCCACCAACACCAGGACCTGGGTTGAACTCCATAAATCCATATGGCTTTGTTGCCGCAGCATCCAAAACTTCTCGTCCTGAAATACCAAGAGCATCTGCAATCTGGGCAAACTCATTAACTAATGCGATATTTACCTGGCGGAAAGTATTTTCAAAGATTTTGGCCGCTTCTGCAACTTCAGGTGACGAAACTTCAATAATCGAATCGCAGAAGCTTCCATAAAACTCTTTCGCCTTTGCAACTGCTTCAGGAGTTAACCCACCGATCAAACGTGGGGTGTTCTTAGTGCCCCATTGGATATTACCTGGATCTACTCGCTCGGGTGAGGATGCATATAAATAATCGATTCCATTAATTCGTGCTGCGATTTCTTTACGAAGCGTTCCAGGGTAAGAAGTCGATTCATTCACGATGAGTGCTGGGCTTTTCACATTTTTTGCAATCAAATCTGCTGCTGCATGAACAAAAGACAAATCAGGGTTTCGAGCTTCATCTAGCGGCGTAGGTACTGCAATAACAATGACTTCACAGCCATTAAGAAAAGAAGGATCTGTGCTTGCTGTATACAGACCGCTGCCAATAAAGCCAGCTAATTCTTTATCTGTAATGCCTTCAATATGCGATATGCCTGAATTAAGCGCTGCAACAAGCCCTTCGTTTACATCAAATCCGATAACTTTGTGCCCGCAACCTGCAGCGCCAACGGCGATAGTCAGCCCTACATACCCTTGACCAATAATTGCAACGCGCATTGGGTTAGATTACCGACTTATTTCAAATTTGGATTCAGAGGGTCTAGGCGCTTCATTTGCTGCAAAGCCTCAGCTTTTTGCTCGGCTGTTGCCGCTGACATCGCATTCAAAGTTGCCCACACTGAATAATTATCCGGAAAACGCTTGGTGGCATCGACGGCGACTTTTAAACCTTGCGCCTGCAACTTATTTTGATCCAAAGTTGATGCGACTTGAATCATTCGTGAGTAATCGACTGGCCAGATGTACGCGGCATTTTCTATGACAGTTGGATTACTTGTCTCTAGGGCACCTTTGTACCTGGCAGATGCCAGATACGGTGGCATACCAACTAAGAGACCGACTACAAATGCAATAAACATGGCAAGAACTGATCCGGCAGAACTTTGGATAGGTTTATTGGCAGTCTTACCCTTCTTGGTAATGTCTGGATTTACTTCACTATTTCGAGTATTAATTTCATATCCGATTATTGCGCCTGATAAAACCCAACCCCAAATAGCTAAACCTATTTGATTGATGCTGATTATCGATTGAGCTTGAAAAGCAACCCAGCCGCCAACTAACCCGGCAAATTTTGGGTTAAAACTAGTTTGACGCTTTAGAACTTTTACCGCAGAAACTGCTACTAAAGCCATAAGTACAAGATAAATAATCAGTAATGGAAACCCACCATATGATGAAATATCGAGAAAAACATTGTGGGCAGCATTACTAGTGGTGTCTGGTCCACGGCGCAAAGTTGCGGCGAGTGTTCTGCTACGTCGATACCAATCTCCATAACTATCCATACCAACACCAAAAAACGGGTGATTAACAGTCATATTCCAACCTGCGTGCCAATAATCACCCCGGTAGGTAACAGAGTCTTTATACAGAAATGAAGCTAGTGGGCCTTGATTTAGCGTTCCAAATAGAACTACGAAGAATCCAATTACGGAAAACACCCCGTAACCAATACCTAAGCTGCGACCCAATTTGATCAGATAAAGACCAACTACAACCCCAATTCCCAGGGCTAGAACTAGAAATCCCTGTTGCGATGCGGTTTCTTTAATTACATACAAAGTAAACAATAAATAAAAACAAATTAACGCCTTGAATTGAACCTTCAATTCTTTAACAAATAGTTGTGCGAAGACAATTGCCCCTAATACGCCCAGTAATGAAGATTGAAAGTTTGGATTACCCAGGAAGCCAAATACTGGCGAATATGGATTTTCCCAGTCAAACGGATCCGCACCCCAAGCTTGGATAAGCCCATATGTCAGAGACGTGCCTCCAACTATGTAAATTACAAGAACTAATCGTCTAAGAAAATCAGAGTTGGATGCAACTACTGATCCGACAAAAATGAATGAAAAAGCTACGTAGGTAATTAGTCCGGTATTTCGACCCGGAGAGCCAAATAGCTGCTGGTTGAACTCGCCTCCGCTGATTGCTACAACCAATAGCTGCCAGATGATAAATGAAGCGATTAGCCCCAAGACAGTTTTGTTATTTCCCCAGCCAACGCTCTTGCGATTGGCCAGGACCAACGCAATACACATGAACCCAACGGGCACCACCACAAGCATCTTGATTGGGTTGATCGGGTCTAACGCCCAAAGTGGCGTTACGAAGAGAGTAGCGGTAATAAGTCCCCAGCCAATTATTCGGCCGAGCGAGTTTTCTAGTTTCTCCTGCACTCCCTAAGGGTACTTAACAACTCACTAGAAAGGCCGAAACCCGGCCCCCTCCGAAGAGGGAACCGGGTTTCGGTTCTAGATCTTTATCAGATCAAAGGAGGCAGATTATGCCTTTACCTTCTTCTGGATCTTGATTACTAGGTTTGTTAGAGCTGTGATCTGCTTCTTTAGAGCATCGATCATCTCTGAAACCTGAGTAGATAGAGCAGCTACTGCATCTGCAGCATCTTGTGCTGCAGCTGTTGCTGCATCTGCTGCCTCTGCTGCAGCGTTAGCTGCATCAGTTGCTGCATTCGCTGCATCAGTTGCTTCTGCTGCTGCATCAGATGCTGCCTGAGCAGCTGTTGTAGCTGAGTCTGAACCTGCAGTAACTGTAACTGTTGCTGTTGCAACACCAGCTGCTGAAAGTGAAGCACCAGTTCCAGTTGTTGTTCCAGCAACTGCAGCCTTTAGGGCTGTTGCCTGAACTGAACCAGCAACATCGTAACCTTCAGTTGTTGTGTCAAGAGTTCCTGTTACATCTCCTGAACCTGTGAACTGAACTGCAACTGTTCCATCAGATCCTGTTGTAGCTGTTGATGTTGAAGCTCCTCCGAAGAAGAAGCCTGTTCCAACGCGTGAAAGTGTCACATTTGCGCCCTTCACTCCGTTTCCGAAGCGATCCTTGACAGTGAATGTGATTACGTTTCCGTTTGTTGCGTCAACTGAAGCTGCAATGCTGCGAGCCTGTGAGGCAGTCTCTGAACGCCAGTTAGCGTAACCAGTTCCTGTCTTTCCACCCGCAGTAGCTGTAACAGTCTGCTTCTCTGTGATCCAGTTGAATGCATAAGTAACAGCAGTTCCATCTGCACCTGTGTATACAGTCGTGTAATCAATTGTTGAAGTCTTCAAAATAAGACCCTTATCAACAGTGAATGTGACTGGTACGCCAGCTAATAGGTTGCCGTTCGCATCCTTAACTGTAGCTGTGAATGCTACTGCACCAGTTGTACCAGCACCAATATCTCCTGAAGAGATTGGAGACCAAGTCTTTGCTGGAGCAACATCTGCAGATGCACCGCCGGTCACTGAGACAGTAGAAACGGCAACAGCTGAGTAATTGATTGACGCTGACTTAGCTGTTGCTGCATTGTTTGCATCTCCACCGGTGAAAGTAACTGTGTCGTTCACAGCAACTGTTCCACCATCCGTCAATGTGTATGAAACGTATCCAGTTGAATCTGTAAGCAGGTTTGTTGTCACAACACTTGGATTACGTCCCGCAACCGATACTGCCACGATTGAGTTAGCAAGTGCACTTCCGAATTGATCTTTAACTAGAGCACGAATTGTATTCGTCGCCTTAGGTGCGGATGCAATGACTGAAGGAGTTAGTGTGATTGTAGTAGCTGCACGAGTTTGACCTTCTACCAACATTGCGTAGAGACCACTCGTGTAGTTAGTTGTTGCAGAAGTTAGTGCCTCAACGCGGAAGGAGTTTCCGTTTGAAAGGGTTGCTGGAATAGCAACATCTGCATACTTATCGCCAGCTGCGATACTTACTAGAAGAGAGTACTCACCTGTTGCGATGCCTGTAATCTTTCCGCTTGTATCTGTAACTGTTAAACGTGTCTTGAAGGCAGATGTTCCAGCAGAGTTGTCGTAGCTCACACGTAATGTGTGAGAAGACAATGCTGTAGAAGCATACTTCTTCAAATCATTTGGTGTACCGGCTGCATAATCTGCATAACCTGTAGTTGTTGTTGAAGGTAGTCCAACTGTCACAGCCGCAGCGGTTGAAGTTGCAGCAAATGTGATATTGGTGTTTGTTGTTGGAATCGATGACAGCAAACCATTTCCAGCAGCTGTGACAGTTGCTGTTCCGGCTGTTGTGTCATACGCATGAACGTAAGCGACTCCGTTAGTGAAGTCTGTTGATGACAAAGCAACAGTTGCAGCTGCACCAGTAGTTGGCGCAGCACCCTTTGCAAATGTTCCAGTTGAGCTAGATGATGAAAGCACGATAGCTTCGTTTGAGCCTGGAAGGGCAGCATTGCCTGCTGAATCCTTCAAGGTTACCTTGATAAGTGAACCCTGGTTATCTGCAGATTGTGCTCCAGTGTTTGTTCCAGAGTTAACTGAAGACAATACGATTGAAGATGGAGCAGCAGCAGTTGTCAAAGTGAATGACGTTGACAAGTCTCCAGCCGTCCAAGATGTGTTTCCAACAGATACCAAGAAGGTATATGAACCAGAAACATCTGGCTTCACACGCACTTGCAAAGTAATCGGACTTGTAGATGAACTCTGTGTAGTGTACACAGCGTAGCCACTCAAATCCGTTGTTGTGCTTGCACTTGTAGGAGCATATGTTGCTGAAACTCCCGTTGTGCTTGCCGCAGTGCTAGCAAAAATACCAAGGCGCGCACCGCTGGTATTGTCTAGTGTGTAGTAACTCGCAGATTGTGGAGAAGTTGAAGTACGGAACTGCGAACCAGTTGGAGCAGATGTGACCTTCACAGCAACTGTGAATGTGTCTGTACCAGCAGTGAATGCTGGCATTGTGAATGAAACCGGAACAAAAGTTTCACTTCCCGCACGAGCCGCACCTATTGTGCCGATAGTGATTGCCGTCGGAGTTTTCTCAGCAGCCGAAGCTGGAGCAACTGAAGACAATACGCCTAGACCCAAAGCTGCAACTGCTACAAGCGCGATGCGCTTGAAAGTTGTCTTTGTAGACATTTGTTTCCTTTCGATTAGTCGATCGGAGGAATTTCCCCCGGTCGGCTTTGGGTAAGTTAAAAACTCACCCGATTCGATGAATCGCACGTGCTGATTCACCAAATTCCCCACCGTGTATCCGGACGCGGCGAGGAAACCTATTTATTTGTTTTTCACCTGCACAGCTTGCGCTAGTACCTGTGTCTTGCCAGAGTTCAGAAGAACTCGAGTTGTGATCGTCGCTGGTGCATCGGCTAGGTCATAACCACGTGCACCTGTTGGGATCGTAAAATCTGATGTCTTGAGATAACCGATATTTGATGTAGCGGTGATCAAGTAGTTACCGTTTGCGAGGCGATCGATTGAGGTATCTGTTGACTTAACTTCAACTGAACGCCAGTTACCGCCAAAACCGATGTTGATGTTATTCACGCTGTAGTTAGTACCTGTTCCATCAACGGTGATTAGCTGATCGATAAGAACGTTTGGACCAACAGAGCCTGTGATGAACTGGTTGTTGATTAGAAGTCCTGATGTACCAACAGTTGTCAGACCCTTTGTTACGCGGCCAGTGCCTGCAACAGAGTTTTCATCGGTAACGCTGAAACCTGTTGGAATACCTTCTTTATCGAGACCAACAAATGAAAGAGCTGCGATCTTTGCGTAGATCGCTGCTTGCTGTGCCTTCTTGGCTGCAAGAGTTGCTGCAGCCTTTGCAGTAGCTGATGCTGTAGCTGTTGGTGCTGCAGACTCTGCTGCTGGAGCAGTTGTTGAAATCTCGGCAGCAACTGGCAGTACTGGAGATTCATTTCCAGTCATTGAGTTGAAGCCAAGGAAAGCTGTAATAACGAGAAGAAGTGAAAGCGCTGCCTTTGAAGACTTCTGTGCGATTTCAACTGTCTTCTTATATGTTGTTGAAAGAGCGTTAAGTGCTGTTAGGCCGGTCTTTTCATCAACAATCCATTCATCAAGAACGCGAACCATAGACTTGCGAGCGCGACCCAAGATGTGGCGAACGTTCGCAGGGGATGTGTTCAAAGCTGTTGCGATCTCTTCTGTTGTGCGGCCTTCCATTTCCCACATAACAAGCGCTGTGCGCTGATCTGGGGTTAGGCGAGAAAGAGCTTCGCGGATAATCGCGGCATCTTCTGCCGCAGTAATAGTTGTATCAAGATCGATGTGGTTTTCAGATGCGATCTCGTTGAGGCGCTCCTGGGTTGTATCAGCATCGATTGCAACCAAGTTAGGGCGTGCACCGCGAGCGCGGATTACGTTCAACGCTAGGTTGTTTACTGATGTGCGTAGGTAGGCGATCGCGCGATCTGCTGAATCTAGATCTGGGGCAGCAAGCATGAACTTCAAGAATGCTTCCTGGACTACCTCGTGTGCTTCAGCCTCATTCTTTGTGATGCGACGAGCCTGAGATACCAGCTGTGTGCGGTGCTCTGTGTAGATCGCTGATAGCTGGGCAATCGACCAATCAGCGGCTGAGCCTTGTGCGGGTGTATCAATTAGAGCATTTAAGGGACTCAGTACGCGGGCGGCATCGGTCGCTGCAGCTGCTTTCGCCGCTTTCGACTTCAATAATGCCATGTGTGTAACTCCCGCGAGTTTCATATTGAAGGCAACGTCTTGCCCTCTACTTAGTAAGACACCGCTGGGGGCCAAATGTTGTGCCCTCTGGAAAAGTTTTTTTACTAATTTTTCCAGGATGCAGTGGGTTGAGCGTGAATGTGTCTAGATGGGGGAATGGATGGCAGGGCTTTCGCCGAATGGCAGCGAAAAACAAGCCTGCCGGAATCAGGGTTCTAGTCTATGGGATGGGCAAGGGTAAAGTGCGTATTGAGGGTTTGAGCGTGTCTGGCCTAGACCAG